>JACCDO011668050.1_pt1 | contig 21123 bp, 6 predicted proteins | sample 7446101 | NCBI WGS metagenome assembly JACCDO01 (sample SAMN15323440, study PRJNA562643) | freshwater metagenome | isolation source: river surface water | place: USA:Blue River Watershed | collected 2017-08-16
GAGTGGAGTCATAGTCTTGTATTTCACCCCAGGTATAAAAAGATGTAGGAGGGGGTGGAGGGGGGGGGGGTGGGGGTGGCGTGCTGGGAGATGTCTTGGCTGCGGAGCCAGAAGCTTTTACGAGTTTGGGTCGGGTAGAGATCCAGACTTCGACAGGAATCGAAAAGGTATCTCCGACTTTGTTTTGTTGAGCAGGTGTCGTACCGATAATAGAAACCACTTCCACTTTGATTTTTTTGGGCTCTATTGCTAAGACTTGCGCATTGCCTTTGAAGCCACTCGGTTTTCCGTGGATGGCTTGAAAGGTATTCACAGCATAAACGGCCCCTATTTCAGGAAGATTCTCCAATTTGTAGGCATAGCGATCATTGATATAATATTTAAAAGACATTTTGGCTCCTGGAGTTGTTGTTTTGTAGTATTTGCTTGCAAGGAACTCGTTGTGTTCTTTGCGTAAGGCTTTTACAATATCAGCATTGGATTGTACAGAGCGGGTAAAGATACCTTTTTTGGGTGTAGAGGGCACTGGGTTCGCGGTTGGTGTTGCTGTTGGTGCAGGAGAAGGTGTTTTCTTTCCAAAGACAGAAAAGGCACCTCCAGCCGTTCTAGCAGGATAGGCTCTATCAAGATAAGCTCCAAAGGTTTCATTGGCTTGTTGCTTTTCCTTATACTCTTTGTACAAGGGAGCCAAGGTTTTCAAAGGTGTATGGGTATATTTCCCATAATCCACATCTTTTCCAAATTCAAAATGGGCCTCCATTCGTGCAGCAAATGCTCGGATTGCTTTTCTGTGAGCCAATCGGGCCGCTGAATTGATGGGTACATTTTGTTTCGTAGCTGCTGGTTCGGACTTGGCTGCACCAGTTTCGGACTTAGCTGCAGCCGTTTCGGATTTGGCGGCAGCAGTGTCCGTTTTGGTAGTGGCATTTGAAGTGGGTTTTGCAGTCGTACACTTCGTTTTGATCTCCTTCATTGCTGTGCTCAAGGCACCCTTCAGAGTATCTGTTTCACTATTCTTCATTATTCCATCGGTAATTTTTTCTTGAATGACTTCTGCTTGGGGTAAAAGTTTGGCTTCAATCATCGTTGTGATTTCCGTGCAGTCTTTTGTTGGAATTGCCTCTTGAATTTCTGTAAGAGATGCTTCAAAGTCTTTCAGCAGTGTTTTTGTTTCCTCTCCTGGAGACGAACCAACTGCTTCTTCAGATTTTGGAGCGGCAGTTGTTTCACTTGCTTTTGAGTTTGCACTCATCCTACTTGCTTATTGCATTTTTTGGGCCTGATTTGGCTTCAGTTGTTTGGTGGCGAAGCCTTGGTTGTAACGTTGTTGTTTCGTAGCGTTGTGGAAGAGACTTGTAGAGCGAGCCCAGTTGACTTTATCAGCTTCCAGACGACAATCATAAGGTCCAGCACGAAGCAACGCTTTGGGCATTGCAAGCTCTTTGACCATATCTGTAGTCGGTTGTACAAGACGATCAGGAACTAAGAGATTCGGCTTATACATATCACCACGTTGATTCGGTTCGTATTGGGAAGCATCACACGTTCCCAAAGGTCTGTCTAAGCGCCGTAAGAGAGATTCGTTGTCAATGGAAGATGAATACCGAGACGGAGGATAAAATTCTCCTCCTGAGGGAAAGACCATATCTTTCGGAGGAATCGGAGCTTGTTCTGAACTTTGTCCTGAGTTGACATACTCAAGACAGACTTTCGTCCAGGGGCGGGGATCCAAGGCTAAAGGAACCAGAGGACCTTGAGGAACAACACGGCGTAGAACCGCCGTAGGATCCCAGTGATACGTCAAACAAACAGGAGGAAACATATCACGTGTACTTGCATTTCCAAAGTTTGCCTGATTGGCTAATGAATTTCCAAGACGAGGTGTAGGGTCTGTTGATGTAAGTTCCATTTCCTACTTTTCAAGGGAAAAGTTAGCGTGGGATAATCACTGGGTTTTTGCCTTTGAGATTGACGGTGGGCACTTCCTCCACCAATTGAATCGCTGCATTCCAATCACATTCTGAGTTATTAATGATGGCTCCACCAATATCGTACCACTGGAAGGTTAGCTTGTCCAACTTCAAAATAGGAGGATTAAAATAGACAGGATTTTGGATAATGGTTTGAGCATAACTGCCAAAGGTATTCAACAAGAGCTTTCCATTGTATCCATTGATTTGTCCAGTAGAATCGGTTGTTTCTTTCAGATTTTCTTTCCCACCGAAATCCATCTTATTCATATCATATTCCACATTAAGTTTCAGATAAATATAGTCATCAAGAATCTTGAAGAAGGTAGGTGCTCGTTGAATCGTGGCATACGGGGTGTCCATTTTCGCAAAGCCTAAGTTGTATCCAAGACCCCAATCTTCTTCCACTTTCAAATAATTCGGTACGATGGCGCATCCCGTGCCAGACACCTGCTGCGTAGTCAATTGCTGGCCCACCTGTTGTAAACCTCCACCAGGAAGCGCTGATCGCCACAAGATAGAAAAAGTTACTGCTTCTGTAAAATTCTGTCGTGTCTTTGCGTAATCAGGCAAGATATAGGTCAAATAATCATTAATGAACGTAAACATATTGGAATTCACATTACTCGTGATTGTATTAATCACCTGCACATTGGAATTGTATACATTGTAGAGACTCGTATACAGATTTAAGAAGTATCCAAATCCTGTGGATGTGATATTAGATCCAGGAATATTCTGCGTTGGATTGTATCCAAAATTACTATTGGTAAAGCGGAAGGCATACTCAAAATTGGACAGCACATTGTAATACGAGGGATTGAAGACACCAGGATTGTTGGACAAATCAACCCACTCATTGCTCAAATCACGGAGTCGTACGAACCCAAAATCGTAGCGCTGTGGAAGATTGAAACGCATTAGCACTTGTGATTTTTCACTCGGTGTATAATTTCGGACTGCCAAGTAATAATAAGGTTCAGGTGTATTGGAATTCGGTAACAAAGGCACATTAAAAATATACGAATTGAAATAATATCCACTAAAGGATGTATCGGACACAAGATATCCATTGGAGTTCAAATTAAACTTGTTTATCGGCAACAATCCTCCAGACAACTCAAATCCCCATTGGGAATACCGAGGGGCTGTGAAGTTAGACGTATTCGATGTTGGATTGTAGGTGTACGTGTTGTAACTGATATCGTTGACAAAGGCCTGTTTGGTATTGTAGACAAACATTTGTGTGTGCGGATATTCAGGATATTCTAAACCAGACAAGTCCGTGATAGGATTGACAGCATTGGCTAATTTTCGCAAAACAATCTTCGTTGTAGGATAAAAGATTTGCCAAGCATTTTGCACAAGCACAGGTGCATCCTCACGATCATTTCGATTGCCCCAAATATACGGAGAACTAGAAAAGAAAACCCATTTGCTCCCTAAGGCACCTCCCAGGATATTTTGAGGCGTCAGATACACCGACGAAGGTGGAGGAGCTTGGAACGCCAAATCTGAATAATCCAGACTTGCATTGTAGGTATTCACACCCGTCACCAGCAATTGTTTGAGCTGGAAATAACGGGAAGGCGCATTGGATAAGGCAGGTGAAAGATTTTGATTTGTTAAGAAGAAGATCTGATCTTCTGATCCAACTGCCTTTGTCACCGCAATATTTGTGTAGGAACTGGGAATAACAGAACTTGTTAGAATGGTTAAAGTATCTTTTGTGCTAGTCGTCTCATCGCAACGATAGAACACATTTGTCGACGATCCTGAGGATAAGAGAGGCAATGAATACAAATACCCAGATGTGGGTGCTTGCACAGATTTCACCGATTGATATCCAACATAGGTATCTTCAATCCAAGATCCTGCTGATAAACCAGGTGTACGATAGGTTTTGCCGACACCCAACCCTGTTGTTCCCGAAATCACAAAGCCATTGGTATCGGTAATGCTGAAACTTGTCACAGAAAATCCTAAATCAGGAATTTGGAATACAGAAGGAACACCAAGATCGGTCAACGTTCCCAACCCCACGTGATAGAGTTTAATTCTCACTTGGAAGGCTGCACCTACCACCTGGAATCCTAAGAAGGCATAACTTGTGGAATTTCCTGCTGCACCTACAAGAGTTGTGGCTTCCGAAACAGGATAGATATCATCCACCGTTAATGTGTACAAATAGGTGAAGCTGCGTGAAGTCGTATTATAAGGATAGGAATAGAACTTGAAATCCGTGGATTGCATCATCATTACACCCGAAACATCTGCATAGATCTGCGAAGGTGCATATCCAGGACCAGACCAGGGAATAAATCCGGACAAATCCTGCAAAATATCAGGAACCGATAAATAATGGAGAATTTGCGTACCTATGGGCAAGGATTGTTCATAGGCCGACAAGGTATACGAAATTCCTTCAGGAGGACCAAATGCAGACCCTGTGGGGGGTGCATTGCCTGGAATGACAATGCCTTTGCGATTGGGAGCAGCATTTCCATCAAAGTAGAATCGCACAGCACTTGCATCACAGACATAGGGATAAGGAACGAGAGAGCCTGTGAGAGCACGCATCGTCGTCACATTGCTATTGCTATCAAAGGCCACAATGGAATAGAAATCACCAGGATCCGTTGTAAGAACTGCTGCATTTTGGGAAAATCCCGTAATAATTTCTTGCGCGAAGGAAGGGTCTTTATCAAATTCATAATAGGTTCCGAGGGCTGCATCAAATCCAAAGTTGACGGAAGCCGCATTGGAATAGCTCACTTTTTTGGTAAAGTTTAACTTGGCCACAGCATTACTGAGATACAATCGGTAGACAGGCGTTGTATTGGCAATGCTCGTGAGGAAAACACCCAAATAGGCAATGTTGGAGTTCAAATCATTTTGGATCAAGGCACTGCGGAACATCACTTTATCAATAGACCATTGACCATCCGAAGGAACAAAACTGAATCCACTGCATCCTGTGCCGAGTTGAATATTACTGGTGGTGGCATCATACGTATAATTACTAATGGGTGAGACTGAACTATCCGATGTATAAGGATTAATGTAAGGGCTCACATCCAACGAAGGATTAAATGGATTGACAATGCCTGCTGGATCAGGAATATAATGTGTATCATACCATTGGACAATCTTGTATTGTCTATAGTCCACATTGCTCGCTGTATAGTTGGATTGGTTAATCGGTGTGAGCAAGAAGTTAGACGCTCCTGTGTAAAAATAACTTTGGCTTGTCTGACTATAGGGGCTCCCCACTTGGAAAAAATATCGACTGATTGGATCGTTACGAATGAGCGCCTTCGGATTCAGATTGCTAGTTGTTCCTCCACTCACGAATCCAACATAATCTGTGAGGTCGGTCGAAACTCCATTGATGTCGTAGCCAATCGGTACATTGCTAATGACTAAGCCTTGATTCACTTCATTTCCTGTTGGATTGATACCCCACAAATTACTCTGCACAGGCAAACGAACAAATGCGGGATCGTCGACTTGCGCATAATTAAAGTTGGAAAGAGCTGAACTGGTGGTTGGATCCGCGAAAGGATCAAATCCTGTTAAGGAGCTCGAGAGAGTTGTGTAGGATGATCCATTCGGATACCACGCCAGCAGCTTCACTTGCAGACTCTGGAAACTGATATTGGTAGAACGCAAGACACAATAATAGGTTTGACCTGCATAGGCGGTCCACGTGAGTGTCCCTGAAACATCCGATGTACTCGTTTGCAAAAGTTCTTTGTAATGAAGGGGATTTTCGTTTCGGGCATTGCCTGATAAATCCGCCATAAAGGCCGCACGATCGTGATACAGATACAAAGAGAGCAGCGAAGGTAAATTGGTTGTACTAGGAGAATTCTGAATGGTAAGGGCCATCGTATGCCGATAGGCAGGACCTGCGGGCGGACTGGGTGGCAACGGGAGATAGAAAACAAAATTAGCTTGATTGTTCGCCACGTTCAAATTGATAGTGTTCGCACCCCAGAACGCTGCACTTTGCGTTAAACTCTTTCCAAAGTTTGTCGTAATCGACACATTGGAATTGCTATAGCCATAAATTGTCTGCAACCCAGCAAACGGCACATTGTCCATATTCGCATTGCTTGAATTAAATACATAGGAGTAGCTGTTATCAAAGACGTTGCGAAGATTTGATCCATAGGTCACTTGATTGTAAGCAGGATATCTGTATTGGGTAGGACGCGGCATCGTTTCCACTTGGAGCGTTTGACGATAGTCAGATTTGAAACGGAAGACAGTGTAGCGCGTAGCATCTATGGGTACGATCGTATCTCCTGCCTTTCGTCGTAAATCAATAAAGATTTCTCCACTCGCATCTATGAAAGGTGACGTAGGGATAAAATCATCCAACGTGATGGAATACGGATAATTGCATCCACCCAAGAAAGGAGCAACATTGGAGGCTCCTAAATTCGTAGGGTAGCCTTGCATTCCAAGAGTTGGTGTTGGCGTTAAATTAGACAGATTTGGCCAATAAACAACAGGCTGCTTTCGGTTAAACTCTATGATATTTGTCGTGTAGGGATCATTGGGATTGGAGATCACATTTAGATCATAATTGGAACTCACTCCAATGGCATTCAAAGCATTCTGTACATTGATGTAGTTATTCGGTTTGGTGAAGTAAACAGGAGCAAAGGTATTAAAGTTAATCCCAAAATAAATCGCCAATTGGGGTTGAATGTAATCATACATTGCATTAATCACGGAGAGCAATGAAGAATTTGCAGCGATGAGCGAATTATAGGTCGCTGATGTAAGCCCATTATTTGTTAATTGCTGCAAGAAGAAAATTTGATATTGTGTATTCAACAAATTCACAAGCGATGTATTCAACGAAGGACTCTGGATATACAAGCGGTTGTTGAAACTTTCGTACCCCACCACATATCTATTAATTAAACTTTGACGGAACGTATGGGCTGATCGGTAAATATCTAATGTATTCACGTTCACATCAATCATTTGCTGAATAATCGTGTCATTCACACCCTGAAAGCCATACACGATTCGCGTATAAATGGTTTGGTCCGGTAACAAGGTACTCGTATCAATACTGGTATTCAGTTTGTCAATTCCAAAGTCAGGATCCAAGACGTATTCACGTAAGACAGGATAATAATACGCAACTTTGGTCTGTTTTAAACTGGGTGTAAATCCCAAGGTTGTGGTAGACCAGTATCGTGTAATAATAAAGGATCGGGTCGGTGCAGCAGTATAGGTACGATTCAGACTATCATAGAAGTAATCACCAGGATAGTTGAACGCATAGCCAAAATCCCCTGTGGAGACAAACAACGGAACAAATTGATTGAAGCCACCGGGATAATCAAAGAAAATAGGCGGCGTATTGAGCTGGATCGTCAATTCAGCAATCAGAGTATTAATATTATACGATCCCTCACGGATACATTTTCGTACATTGAGTGGACCCTGCGCGACGTTCAAATAGTTATACAAGATCCGACCATATTCACTGATCGTCAGACATGTGTTATTTTTGTCTTGACGAAAATATAAAAACGAGGACAAAAGTTTCATTTGAATCACTTGCATACTGGTGATGTTCACATAGACACGCGGTAGACGGAGCGTCACATTGGCAGGAGTTGGATAGACGGATCGGTCACGATCGCGACTATTCAACATCACAATACTGGTTTGCGCTTGCTTTCCTACCCCCCCGTCGCCCCAAATTTTGTTGCCAGACGTATCATAGGCCTTGGAATCAAACGGAAGATCAATATTGAACGCCGCTTTAAACGAGGCATAATTCACATTTTTGGCCAATTTGTTCACACCATATTCCAACTGGGATTCTGAAGAAGGCAAATCTTGCCCTCCTGTTTCATTTAATTGAAGAGCAGTTGCAAACTTTGTTGTATCGGGAAGATTTTCAGGTGAATCTGTTGTTCGTGTGACATCCGATCCTTCTGAATCAGATGCTTCTAACTCAGAATCTGACTCATAGGGTACAAATTTCGGAGTCGGGATGGGTTTTTGTGTATAGGCTTCATACGGGCGAAAGAACTTTTGATTGTTGGGAAGCATTTCACCTTCACCTCTACCTTGGTGAAGTTGAAAAGTAATGGTTGTTTAGCCCTTCTTTTAACTTGTATAGGGAGTAAAATCATTAAAATTCAGAGTAATTGCATAGCGTGTATCACTGAAGGGTATAAAACGAATGGATTGATAATTACTTGTTAAGCTAATCGTACTCGCATACTGATCAATCAGATCAAAGCTTTGCGTTGACACAAAAATAGTATTGGTAGCAGCGTTTCCTGTCGCATCACGGATATACAGAGAAATATCTTTGATAGTACTGGCCGTAGGTAACATTAAGATTTTGGATGTAACTGACGTATCCACGTGAGTCACGGAGGATGAAAGAAAGAACGTGGATGGATAAGACATTTCTACCAAGATCTCTTAAAAGTGTGTCTAAGGTCTAACCACAAGAGATCCATCATAGAAATTCAAAATCTGCCATTTGGATAAAGTGGGGTTTGCAACGAGATCAATCGAGGCAAAATTACTATTGATCCCTATATGATATCCAAGTGCGTTTCGGTCAATGACGTTATTCGCGGTGGTACTAATAAAGAAAGGATTCGTTGCCGCAAATCCATAGATATCTTTGATAGTATAAAATGGACATAAACCTGTACCAGATGGAATCGTTGCAATATTGGAAAGAACGATGACTTTGCTTGTGGTACGAAGATCTACAAAGAGTTGGGAGGACTCCATTCTAGGATTGACTATATCACCAGTAGGGGCTGAAAGATCATACGTAACATTTGGACTATCATAGGCACCCAAAACCCCCCATTTGTTTGTAGAAAAGGCTTGCAGTGCAATGGATTGATTGTCTGTGAGAGTGACATTGGATACATTCATAATTATACCAGCTGTTGAGACAGCAATATGCAGTGGAATACTAGCCTGCGAATTTTCTTTAAAATATACAACGCGACCCACTGAACTCACAGAATAGGGAAGTCGAACTTCTTTTTCAATCGTCGTGTTGGCCACAAGACTTGCGGAGGGAAGTAATTCAACGATCTCTGCCATCTACTTAACGCCGTAGCAATTCTAGAGCAGTTGTGAACCGAGACGAAGATAATTGGCTTGTGGAACACCAGTAAAGATCAAGGAAGAAAAAAAAGCATTGCCCTGAACTTGGAGTGTCGCTCCAGGGGTGATCGTCTTTATTCCCATGGCTGGCACCTGACTATTCTTGAGTGTCATTAGGGTACTATTGAAATACAAGGTTTGTGCGCTACTGCTTATACGATTTATGGGATACGACATTTGTGTATTGATCGCTAGCGACGGAGATGTAAACGAAGTTGTTTGCAGATATCCCGTGACATTTAGCGAAGAAAGATGAGAGGTTTGAGTGGCCAGTGTATTCCGCACAACAAGATCATAAGCAGGTTCTAAGACTTGAGAACTGGAAAGACCATTGACAAAGACACGATTCGTACTGAAAAACACAAACGTGCGATTGTTCAAACTGAGAGAACTGGGAAGACTATAGAGTCCAAAGGAATCCGTGGGTGTCACAGAGACTTGAACTTCCAGAGGTGTTTGTGTAGCAGTAAACGAATTAGAGGCAAAGAATTGAATACCTTCCGTGGCAAATCGCAATGAATCTCTGACAAAAAGACTGCTTATTTGTGTTGTTGAAAAGAAGGCTGTGCCTTGTGTACTTAAATACAAGGGGTTAATACTTGAGAAGACTATATTAGATGTCACAAACAGACCACTAATGTCTAGACCATTGGACACGGAAGATATATTGTAGCCTACCCCTGCATTTCTCGTATCGAGGAACAGGCGCTGATTGATAACCATTGCATTGGATCGCAAAGATAGGATCTGATTTACATCTGAGCGAAGAGGATAACCCACGCCCTCCAGAACAAAGGTAGGAGATTGGAAACTTGAAAACGCTTCCGTATACACTTGATTAAAGAATGTAGATATGCGTATGGAAGATGTTGTCAAGAATGTTGTTGAAATCGTACTTGCAAACGTCGTAAATCCAGAAATATTTCGGTAAGGCACTGCCACATTGGAAATATTCGCACCATCTCCAAGAAAGCTTGCTTCAATTCTATCTGTATCAATAGTGTATCCTTGAATATGGTTTGTGGATAAGGCTTGCGGAAAATTTACATCTGTATGAAAGACAAATCGCGGATTTGATTCTGGCGCAAGAGTCGTCAGTGTTTCACCCCACCAAAAGTTAGATGTAATAACATTTTCCACTTGAAGATGTTCCGCCATCGCGTAGGTAAATTGTGTCGTGGACGCAAATGTAGAGTAACGTGTGAGAGTTTCAGGAGTTGTTAATCCTATCGTGAGGAAGGACGCACGGAGTGTCGATGCATTTAAGGTGGACGCTGAAAAGTCTAGCGCAGGTGACGATGTAACAATATTCAAATTGCTGAGCAAAAAGGAGTTCACAAAGAAGGAGGATATCTCGGAAAAATCTTGGATTTTTACATTGCTATTGACAAAGGCGGAACTTCCCACCCCTACATTTCCCTGAATATGGGTGTAGCCGAAGGTTGTGAGTGTCTTGGCTGTACTCAAAATTCCTTGAAATTCTGCTGCTCCCACAAACGTAGGCCCACGCACATCAAGATCCGTTCCCACACCCACTCCACTGGAAACGTGGGCAGTTCCCACAAGAGCACTCTCTCGTACTTGTATGTCTCCTCCAACCTTTGTCAATGTCTGTGACGAAAGTACAGCAGGTGTATAAAAATAACTGCCAATTGAAATCTGTCCTATGCCTGTTAGAAATGCAGTGGAAAGACCACTACTAATGGAGGCACTTGACGTCAAACGGAGAAGAGAAGTAGAAAGAGACCCCAAAGAGGATAATGAGACAGAAGAAAGACTGCTCGTAAATAATCCTTGATAACTCGTCAAGCTTGTTGTAATCTTGATATCTTCCAAAACGTGTAAAGAACTTACTATATCCAAGGTTGCTTGGAAGGTTGCATTACCCAGTGTGGAGACATTGGATTGCACAAGAACATAGTTTCGCGCATCAAGAGACAATGTAGATACACTTCCTAAGACACTGCTTACATTTTGGTTGACTTGTAATGTGCCCAATGTAACAAAGAGATTCTGAATGGTCAAACTGGATAAGGAGCTAATCAAATCTTGAACTTGGAGAGTTCCAGCTCGCAAGCTTGCATTCGGTGTAGACAATTGGACATCGAGACTTTGGATTGTGTTCGTGGAAAAGGTTTGGAGGGTACTCAAGACAGATGTTCCACCCCCTACAAACAAGGATCCCCCTATCCCCACAGAACCTAACACACGGGTAGGACTGGAGACAGGCAGAAGTGTGGTCACTTGGAGATCACCTTGAAACGTCGTGGGTCCACTGACAAACAAACGATTGTCAAGAGTCACATTTCCCATCACATTAAAGGTTGACTCTGTAAGAACAATCCCTGGTGCAGACAAATTTGTAATAATAAAAGGACTATTGATCACAATGGCATTTGTTGTCAAGAGATTTCCTATGGTGAGTGAGCTGGCCACTTTGGATGCAGAACTAATAAACGATGCGATCAATGTACTGACACCCAAATTCGTCACATTGGCTGCTGCAGTGGCTGGTGCTTGACCTGATGTATGGAGAACCTGCCAAAACGAGGAATTCCGGAAACTCAAATTCACCAGTCCATACGGCTTATCTAGAACATAGAGTGATGTGCCATCTAGAAATCGTGCGTTCCCTATAGTGCTGATCCTCACTGAACTTGTAGCAATCGTTGGAGACCCTGTTGTATCACGAATGGTGACTTGAAAATTGGGTGTATTGAAAGAACTCAAATATACAAACGTAGGTGTACTCACATTTCGGATCAAAAGCAAGGATGTGCTTGGTGTTATATAAATATTTGATGCACTGGACATCCGCTCTATCTTTGATCAATAAGATGTTAGACGTTTTGTATCCCTAGATAAAACCCTGCCTGTAAAACCATTCGTTGAGTACTGACATAGCCTGAGACATTGGTGGTCCCTGTCTCATAAAATGTGCTTGTAAATTGTGAGATAGAACTTGTCCCCAGAATACAATTGGCTTGTCGGTCAAACAAGACAACATTGTTGAGATCCAAAAGTGTCGATGTATAGGCTACATAGGGTGTCACTTGTCGTGCCATCACATTCGGTCCAGGATTCTTGATAAACTGAACTTGTTCTTTATAGGATTGAAGCGAAACGGAAGTATTGCTCGTCCCCGCAACACCGAAGCCAAACGCTTGAAACTCCCCTCCTGTGGCATTGGACCAATTCTCACCATCTCCGCTGTATTTCACTGCTGTTGTACCATCAGTAGATCCTGTTGCAATCCAAAGACTCAATCCTTTGTTGTAGAAAACACCACGTCCAACACCTGTAAATTCTCCTGAGGTTGCTGCTGACCACGTGATGGCATCCGTACTATATTTAATGGTACCCCCAGACCCTCCAGAATCACCTACTGCGACCCATTTGCCTGTCCCATCGTAGGCCACACCATATCCTGCCACACTAAAGAGACTTCCTGATGCATTGCTAAACAATACATAGTCCGAGGTATATTTAATAGTATTTCCACCTGAATCCGAACCGACAGAGACCCACAATCCTGCACCAAAGGTTATTCCGTAGCCTGCAGTATCAAAGAAGTTATTGCTGCTCGGTATAAACCAGCTTGTTGGAGACGTGGATCCTACACGAATTGGATTCCCTGAACCTCCATTGTCTCCTACACAAAGAAACATTCCTGTAGTATTTACCGCAATGCCGTGAGCGGCGACACTGAATTGGCTTCCTCCTGATGCGTACCAATTGGATCCGTCTGTACTATAGAATTGCGTTGGATCTCCAGAACTAACTATACTATGTGCAGACGCCCAGTAATTGGAATTGCTTCCTGCTCCATACGTCACGGCATTGCCGACTCCCATATTGACCACACTCAAAAGGTAAATATTGGACCAATCGGCCCCATTTGCACTAAACAAAAGATTGCTTGTGGTTATACCATTTCCAGCAGCAACCCACAAATTACTGCCGTTGTAGGCCACACCTCGTCCTGATCCTCCAAACTGGCCCGAATTAGCTATGCTCCAAGAGATTCCATTACTGGACGTAGCGATCGTGTAATTACTATTCAGAGCATCTTCACCGACAGCAACATTCAACGTAGTTGTTGTAATGGTTGAAAAAGAGCGAAGTGTTGAAAATCCAATCATCATGGAGGGCAAGGCATTCGATGACCACGCAAGACCCGCAAACAGATAGGATGGGGATGCTGCAGGTTGAAACCACGTAATGCCATCAGTACTCTTGCGGATCCCTGTTGTACCGCCTGCCAACCAATAGGATCCATTCCACGTCACACATCGCCCTTCTGCACCTGCCGTATCAAAAAGTGTCCCTGTCGCTGCTTGCCACGTGGCACCATAGGTGTCACTATAAAGAATGGAAGGATATCCCACATCATAATTTCCTACCGCGACCAAGCGACTTCCGTTCCACGCAATCGCCTTGCCTGCCACGCTGAATCCATAGGCTGGTGTGATCCATTCCAGACCATTGGAACTCGTCACAAAACTGGTACCCGTGCCAGATTCACCGACAGCTACCCAATTGCAGCCTGTCCAGACTATTCCGTACCCTTTGGAACTAAACCCTCCTGACGTGCTATTGCTCCAATTGGATCCATCGCTGCTATTTAACAATGTATTGATCGGTGAAGATCCGTGACCAACGGCAATCCATAGGGAGCCATTCCACGCGATACCGAAGCCACCATAGTTGGAACTGACGCCGTCCCATTCAAAGCCTCCTGTTCGGCTATCCGACCAATTTTGCCCATCTGTACTTGTTAAGATAGTCGTATAGGCAGGTGTAAAGGTTACCTGATATACATTATAACTCGTCATTACCCAGTAGGAACCATTAAAGGCCACATTTGTCAAAGCACTCTTTTTTGTCGTTTGTTGAACCACTGCAGGCAACCATTGGCTTTCATCCGTTTTGTAGAGAACTCCGATACCTCCTGTCGCAACCCACGTCTTCACTCCTTGCGGAAGATTACTAGTATCTACACTGGGTACGCCTCCATCATACGCTACATTACAACACGTTAAGAAAGGATCTGATGTATTTATATCTGCAAACCAGGTTTCTCCATCAACACTATAGCGCAGATTGGAAGACACTCCTGTGCTATTGCATCCTACACCATACCAAAGGGATGTAGGTGGTTGACGACTCACAATCTGATCTCTGACAAGAGTGCTTGTTTTTGACAAGACATTGGAAAAGGCATACGTGGTACCTTTCACATCCAGTGCATAGGTTGGAAATGTATTAACACCCACATTCTCCGTATCTCGTTTCACAAACAAGGTGCTATTGAACACTAAGGTTGACAAGAAAGGTTGAATACGATTCGTTGAAATAGTTGTGAGAGAGGTCGTCTCGGGCAAAAAAAGAGACCCTGAGGACAGCCCAATCAATCCTGATGAGACATAAATACTTTGAACACTCAAAGATCCTGATTGTTGTGTGACAAGAATATCTCCTCGATATTCGTCTAAAGGTAATAAAAACAAAGGTGAAGAAATGTTGTTCAACCTCAGCGTGTTTCCAACGCCCAATGTATATGTATTTTGTGGAAAATTGGGAAGGAGATTGGAATTGACAAGTACTTGCTTAAATGCAACACCGGTTTGATCACCATACATAGACAGAGGATACATTGTCAACAGATTCGAAGGTGCATAGGGTGCGGCAATATAGTTGGATTGAAGCGTGACAGGCAAACTTGTTTGCGCATTTCCAAAGAGCGTAAGAGAGTTAATTTTGAGAGTGGACCAATTGTTAAACGCTGCAGCTTCTAACGTAGAAGCAATCGTGGTTCGGGCCACCAACGTCTCAGATAGAATAGAACTCACTTGGACCACCCCTGTAGACAAACGTGCAGGAAACTGCACATTGAGAAGTTGTGTGGCATCTCCAAAGAGCAATCCCATAATATTGCTGCCTGTCAACGTTTTCGTAGAAATTTGTTTGGCCGCATAGAGATTGCACAAGGAGTATGCTAATGTATTGCCTTCCAACCGATTTTGCTGTGCGATAGTATTGACACCCAAGGAGCTGAGCGTCTGAAAGAGCGTAGAAGGCGCTAGTCCACCTTCCGCAGCCGCTTTCAGTTCCAGCGAACTCAACAGAAACGAGGACAAATTGTACGTAACAAAGTGATTGGCCATATCCATCGTCTTCAAGGCTCCTTCCAGACCTCCCGTGGCAATAGAGCTCGCAAAGAGTGTACTGATACCCGTTGCAGAAGCATACCCTCTATACCCCACAAACAAAGTGCTTACCTGAAAATTATTCGCCAGAACAGAACTTGGAAGAACTATACTGCTGAGAGTTAATGTCTGTGTGACTTGAAGATTTCCAAGAATTCGTAAATCTCCTTGAATATAAGACGAGGATAGATTGGACTGATTCCAAAACGACGTGCTGGCCACTTGAAGATCCTTGTAGACACGAAGACTCGCACTAATATTGAAATCGCTCAAGGTTGACACACTTCCTAGGACATAGAGATCACCGAGTGTGGAGAAACTGCTCAAGGTCGAAAGTTGCAATTGACTTGTAAAGGAGGATTCTCCAAAGAGAGATCCTGAGACTGCTGCCGAGGCAGATGTCGACAACATTCCACCGATCAAGGTAGACGCTGTGAGGAAATCTCCAATCCCTAGATGCTGTCCTACTTCCAGATGTTCAGCACGAGTCACGTTTGTGAGGAAAGGGTCGACTCGAAGATTTTTTTGGACAAAAGCAGACTGCGCTTGAAAATCCAGGGTCGACACATTCGTGCTCAGTGTGAAAAATCCACCCAGAAAAAGATTAGACGATCCTTGGAGAGGCCCTTGTACCAGAGTATCGGTTCCTGTGGACAACGTGCCTTTGACAACAAGAGCCCCTTGGGTAGACAATTGATCCCCAATCGTCGCTGTACTTGTCACGGCAAGTGAATCTGCAATCGCCATTGAACTGAGTGTGGAGAACTGACCTGAAAAGGTTTGGTATGCTTCAAGATTCGCACCACTAAACAAACTGGAGAGCGCATTCAGCTGAGTGACGTGAAGTGATCCTGCCACATTGACATCCGTCAAGGTGCTGCCTCGGACTTGGAGTCCATAGGTGACCAAATTTCCGCTCAGATTTAGTAAGGATGTAGACAAGGATCCTAACGCGAACACAGATCCTGACACATACATCGTAGACAAAAGACGGATTGAAGAGGGAGTTGTAAGAGATCCGAGAAGAGTCAAGGAAGACCCTAATGTGCCCGCGCCCTGTAAGGTCAATCCTGACGAGAAAAACGTATTTCCATAAGCACTAAACGAGGAGTAGAGTTCTACCGAACCAAAGGTGGAGAGTGTTTGATTGATCGTGATGGGCGAACTTTGTGAAAAATTACCGGAAACCAGTAAATTTTCTACACGCAAAGAACTTGTATATTCTTGCAATGTACTTAGAACTGCAACTTGTAATGTTGATGTATTCAATGTAAGCAATCCTGCAGACACATATTGATTCCGAAAGGGAAAACTATTTAAAAAGGACCACGTATTGGGTGTTTGTGATTGCAATGTGACAAATCCTTGGGGTTGATTGATAAGAGTCGATATACTTCCATCTGCAAATTGACTTGTGGCTGCTGTGCTCACCACTATGGAGCTCGCAAGAACACCGAATGAACTTGTTCCATCCAAAATGGTGACCACTTGGCCTGCATAGGCATAGGCATTGGCTATGACAGGTGTATACGGGGTTTGTAATGTAGTTACCTGCACAAGAGTTGTGCTGGGAGTTACAAAGATGGGAGTTGGTTCTGCCATCACTCTAGTTGTTAGACGGATTGAAGAGTGAGGAAAAGAAGCGAAGTATTGATAGCATTGGCCTGTAAACTCCCTAAGTACCCAAGACGCTGTACGTCAAAGTCCACTTGGGGATTCGTTGTAAAGACACCTACGCGTTGTGTAGATACTTGTAATGTAAAAATAGAATTAAACGTCAATGAGGAAGGTGTTGTTCTTAGACTATGAGTCTCTGGAATAGAGGCTGATCCTTCGACCATATTCAAATAGTCATCTTGGAAATAGATGCGAGATGCTGATACATATATATTTTGTGGCGCATAGTGGTAAACACTTGAAAGAGTGGAGGTTCCAAACGGACCCTGAATATCCAGGTGATAGAAAGGGTCTTGATTTCGGATTCCGTGATTCACAAGTTCCGATCCTCCAGCAGGCACAAAGAGAGCATTGTTGACGGCAAGAAGGTCATACGAGGCTTTTCCTATACTCGAGATGGAATTCGCTGTTCTCTCAGAGGGTGCATTAATTGAAAGAGAAGGTGTTCTTAATGTTTTGGCTTGGAGTGTACCAATCGTTGAAAACGTAGAGACTATCATTGAGGAGACATAAAGTGTACTCGGAAGAGGAACGATACCTCGATACAGCAATGAAGATGTATAGGTTGTTCCATAGACAGAAACATCGGCTATCCCAATCGGTAGATTGGATCCGATGCTTACTTGACTGGATGTATTGACAAAGAGACTCTCATTGAAGCTCACAAAGGTCGACTGCACACGAATGCTCGGTTTAAAATACAAGAAGGGTTCCTCTCGTTCATAGACAATCAGATTCGAAAATTCAATATAAGGTGTTGTTTCTTTTGTCAAAATCGGCTGCACAAAGACACCATTGGCTGTGCCGAGAGACTTCTGGGATATAAATCCTGATCCTGTGGAGAAGTTTTCCCACGTGATACCATCTCCACTATATTTAATCGTTTGGGGTGAATCTCCATTGACATCTTTGCCAACCGCAAAGAAAATTCCAATGGAAGAATTGTACGTCACACCATATCCCGCCGAGGTAAAGGAATTTGTAGCGGCAATGAAATTCACACCTCCATCACCACTATATTGGATCGTCTTATTGGAATCAGCATCTTGGCCCACAGCGACCCACCGATTCAGATCAATGCTCCAAGCAGCACCATACCCTGCTACACTAAATCCACCTGATGCAATCGTTGTCCAACTTATACCATCTGCACTGGTAAGAATCGTATTTGTAGCACCTCGTGTATCTTGGCCGACCGCTACAAAATTGGCCGCAGAGCCATTGGAACCAGCACCGACGCCATTGCCTTGCACATTAAAATAGCCGCTTGTTGCGTTCGACCAATTGATACCATTTCCAGTGTAAACAATGGAACTTGTTGTGATATCTTTGCCCACTGCCACAAGTGTTTCAGACAAGGATCCGATTCCTACTGCAATGCCGCGGCCGCCTTGACGAAGCCCTGGAGCAGTATTGGTACCAAACCAGTTAGCACCATCCGGACTATACTGAATCACGTTGGTAGAAATCGCCGCATCTCCAACGGCAAACCATTTGTTGTTTGCATAGGTGACATTGTATCCTGTGGTAGAAAAGCCTCCTGTGATGGCGGGCAACCAGCTTCCTGGCGTTGCGTCTATGCTGCGGGCAATCGTCTTTTGAGGTGTAATGCCATCACCAACTGCTATAAACTTGTAGAATTCATCGGTGGTTCCCCAGAGACCTCTTACGGATGTACTAAACACATTGGACGCGTTGGATGCAGTTAAGGAAAGTGTTGTGATCGTGGAACCTGCTACACCCGCATTTGTAGACAGAATCAAAATGGTGGGAAGAAGATTTAAATTAATATCCAATGCGGACACACCGACAGCCAGAGTAGATTGCGCGAGAGAAAAGACTCCGTATCCTACTCCAAATGATTCCACCGAAGTTGAAAATCCACCCGAAGCAATGGCTGACCACGTATATCCTGTTTGACTCGTCCATAACGTTTGCGTATTCGTCGGCGATTGGGCTCCTGCGATCCAAAGATTTGCATTGGATGAATAACTTACACTATTAAAATTCACATTGGAAGAGAAACTTGTTGTCACAGGAGACCAAGTGAATCCTGTGATACTGGCTTGAATGACATTGCTACCGACTGCCACCCAAAGATTATTTTTGTAGACAATATCACTGACCGGTGCAGTTGTGGTTTGTGCTGCTAAAGACCAACTTTGTCCGTTGTTTACACTTGTATATATATTGGAGGTTGCTATGCCAATCCAAGCATCTAGACTTGTAGGGCCTGAAATAAAAGTTCCGTATGCTATGGCTGTAAAGGCTGGTTGTAGACCACTCGGAAACCATTCTGTACCATTGGAGCTCCAGCGCACCCCATTTCCAAACGCCACAAAATTACTGCCTTGTACTTTGACAGACGTTCCATAGTCTTGAAATCCTCCTGAGGCTTCTGACCAATTGGAACCATCAGAGCTATAGAGAATCGTATTGGTCGATCCCAAAGATTTTCCTACCGCTACCCATAGATTCAGATTTGAACTATAAGCGACACTGGATCCTTCTCGAATATTGAGATCGGTTGCGTAGGAAAATCCCCCTGAATTGGCGGGATACCAGACACGCCCATTGCCACTATACTGGAGAGTGTAAGCCGTTCGCGAATCTGCTCCAGCCGCGACGAACAAAGGATTGGCTTGGTTCGAATTTCCCGCAATAGCATTGCCATAATACGCAAAGTTGCTATTGATGGTGCGGGACCATTGCGTTCCGTTTACACTGGTTTGAATATTTCCTGTTTCTAAAGAATCACTTCCTGCAGCAAGAAACAGATTGCCTGTTGAAAAGAATGTCGTACGGGGAACCTGAATGGAATCTGATGCTGAGACGAGGGTACCAAAGAAACGATTGGTTGAAATTTCAAAGGTATTCAGAGTTGTAGTGGTCATACTGGACACGCGAACAGACGATGTATACGTACCAACTCTTGAAAGATTGCTGCCATCTGCAGAATAGGATCCAAAGACAGACGATGCCTTGATAGAACTAGCGTAGAGTGTTGCCACAGACACATTGGAATGAAAAATACTTGTCACGTTTGCAGTGAATAAAGGTCGTCCTGAGGGTGCAATCAGACGCCCCAGACCAATTCCATACCCAGAGCCGCGAAAGACATCATTCGATATCCAGTTCTGAAGATTGGACGAATATTGAAGAATTGTAGTTGTGGGAGCTGCATCAATTCCTACTGCAACAAACGTGCTGAACCCTGGAAATTGAACAAGATCCGAACAGGCAAGTTGAAATCCACCCGTTTGAATGGGAAGCCAATTGCTGCCATTGGGACTGATTTGAATGGTGGTGAGAGGATTGCCTCCAACATTGGAGCCTCCTCCTATCCAGAATCCACCCCCATTCGCTGTTACATAAGAATAGGCAAGACGAGGAACTGCTGTTGCTACAAGAAACCATTGGGTTCCATTGCTGCTGGAATACGTCAGTGTTGCACCATCCGATGCTAACCAAAGGCCGTTTCCAAACCCTACGGAAACAAATGCACTTCCTGCATTGGGTGGGATAAGAATTGGATTGGACCACGTCGCACCTGTCCCGCTGTATTTGATTCCTCCTACGCCTGGATCACTTCCGACGGCAACCCAAAGATTACTTCCATTGTAGGCTATACCAATTCCCGCACCTGCAGACGCATTAAAGACTGCACCTCCTGCATTGGTCCACGTGATCCCATCACCACTTCGCTGAATTGTGGCTTGTGTATAAGGTCCTGGTCCTACTGCTCCCACTGCAATCCACGTTCCAGACCCATAGGCTATACCCCGTCCTCCTGTAGGAAAGCCTCCTGATGCGATCGTATTCCAATTGTATCCGTCTGCGCTATATTGAATAGCCTGTGTTGCAGACGATCCAATTCCAACCGCCACCCAAAGATTACTTCCATAGGCCACCTTGGCTCCACGGGTTGCAAACGACCCTTTCGCAGGGACAAACAAGGTGGAAGGACTAAATCCATAATAAATATTGCTTGTTGTTTCTGCATTGGATCCTACCACGAGTAGACCTTGAGCATCTGTCAAGGGATATTCAAAGGTCGTGGGGCCAATGACAGCCGCACTTAGATTGGACAA
>JACCDO011895029.1_pt1 | contig 21111 bp, 28 predicted proteins | sample 7446101 | NCBI WGS metagenome assembly JACCDO01 (sample SAMN15323440, study PRJNA562643) | freshwater metagenome | isolation source: river surface water | place: USA:Blue River Watershed | collected 2017-08-16
AAGCGGTGAGTGAGTAAGAGGTGAGTGAGTAAGAGGTGAGTGAGTAAGAGGTGAGTGAGTAAGAGGTGAGTGAGTAAGAGGTGAGTGAGTAAGAGGTGAGTGAGTAAGAGGTGAGTGCGTTTTACCGTCATAAAATTGTATTTTCTTGTCGGATCCAACGGAAACTGCGAGGTTTCCGTCTGCCGAGTAACGCACGCAATTAGCGAAATTAGAATGCGAAGAATTGTTCGAATGATCCAGTTTGAACGGTGGACCGGCGTAGAAGCAAGTTCTCATATCCTGCATGAGTGAGTGAGTAAGAGGTGAGTGAGTAAGAGAGTGAGTGAGTAAGAGTGAGTAAGAGGTGAGTGAGTAAGAGAGTGAGTGAGTGAGTAAGTAGGTCAATGAGTGAGTAGGTCAATGAGTAAGTAAGTGAGTGCGTGGGTAACCTCGGACGCGGTGATGATCTTGAATGGCCTGGTTGGTTTGTAAGCGACAGAAATAATTTTCTTGTTATGTCCAACCATCTCACCAGCAGAGTTACCAGTGTCCCAAGAGAAGCACTTGGCACTCATTCCTGATCCGCCATCTCCAACCGCAACAATCTAAAATGAGCGAGTAAGTGAGTGAGTAAGTAAGTAAGTAAGTAAGTGAGTGAGTGAGTGAGTGGGTGACCTTCTTTGATTCATTATCCCAGTCTAAGTCGTATACTGCACCGCCAATAACTGTTGTTTCTAATTTAGTCAAGTGCTCTGGATTATCCCTACCGAGTGAGTGAGTAAGTAAGTAAGTAAGTAAGTAAGTTATACTAAGTAAGTTAAAGCGAGTACCATGCCCATACTCTCACTTTACCAGAAGTATCAGCAGATGCAACCCAGAAACCATTAGGTGAAAACTTAGCTACTGTTGTTGGATGTGAATGTCCACGATAAACAAAGGTATTCGCTGGATTTGTTAAATTCTTGACCACGATGTACTTTCCTGCGGGATAGATGATCAATGGCTCTTTTGGATGCGCATTAATCACTGTTCCTTGTCCTCGTGCTGTCTCTGGATTTCCTCCAAATAAGTGTGTTTTACGTGTATCATTCAAGAATGCATTAGCTCCAGCACCAAATGCCGACATGTTTCTGCTTACTTTACTGTTAATTCAAGGTAATGTGCGAAGTCAAGCTTTATTAGACACCAAAAACCTTGGTATCTTTCTCTTTTCTTTCTTCTTCTCCCAGAATCAGCGAGGGCCTGCTTATCGGGGCTCGTGCTACGCTGCGGAACCAAAATAACGGACAAATTTTGCCTTAAGATTACATGAAATAAGTTGATTAAAAGCACGCACTTGTTAGTCTTGTCAGTGCAACGGATCTTTAGCCCTCAAGACGGTCAAAATCAATAAGAGCTGATTTTGTCGCCACCACCTTGACTTCACTGTCATAGTTGATGATGACCTCACCTTGCCACGCGTATACGTTGCCTTGCTCATCCAATAAACCATATAGCCTGCTGCTACCACTGGCATATGATCCCTCGCGGCTGAATAGTTCAATGCGGTCGGTCTTCTTGTCATCGCCCTTGCTTATCTTGTTCTTGAAGGAGATCTTGCGAATATAATCTTTCCCAAAGCAGTCATAAGATCCAGAAATCCCGCGAGAGTCGTTGCAAGTGCGAACAAACCATTCTGTTGGTTTGTTTTTAGCTGATGTAACAATCACATAGTTCTTGTTGTTAGTGTACTTATTCTCAACGCATAAGAACAGATCGCATTGGTGATCAGCGTTGAAACCGTCACTACTGTTGCCAGCTGCTAAAGCACCTTCATAAGTGTCCCATATTTGATCTAACACAGGATTTGCATACTCAAAACCTAACGATAAAGTGTTGCCGGAGTCATCCTTGACAGTTAAACGTGCAACAAGTGGGTTAGGGAATTGATGGTGGATCCACTCACTGTAAGGACGTCCGTTGTATGCAACTAGGTCAATTGGTGGGTTAGACGCCCCTTCAGGAGCCTTCAAGTGAAGTGTACCGTTGTACACCACGTCTGCACTTGCATGCTTTGGAATCTCAAATGACTGTTGCTCAACCCAATAAACTTCAGTTCCTCCATAGTAACCACGAGTTGGGACACCAACTTTATTGCTTTCACTGCGAACAAACTGACCGTTGGCATCTTGGAACTCCAAGAAGAACTCAGTGATACTAATTTGTGCGTCGGTTGGATTTGTGATGATAAGATGCGGGGTTTGGTAGGATTGCTTCAAGTCAGTACTCCAATTCCAATTACGCACTTCACCTTTTGCGTTTTCAGCAACACGAATTTGCAAGGCGGAGTTGCCTTCAGGGACATAGTCGGTCTTTACTGTCTTTTGCTCAGCACTTACCACGTGGACGTCACCTACATACGATGGCTCAGGGACGTTAGTAGAAGCAGATCCTAACGCAGCTTTAGCTGGGCGGCGGATAGTCTCAACATCGCCATTCACCTCAAAACGGGAGCCACGTAATTTGAAACGGACCCATTTCTCTTCGCCGCAGTCATCTTGCGTGCATTTCACATTCAATTTTATTCCGGTGATTTTGCCGCCTTCAATCAACCAATGAGACTCCTCAAACCATGGCTCGTTTGGGTCGATTTCACCTTCGGGTTCACGATGAATAAGTGTTCCTAGTTACAAGTAAGTGAGTAAGTGATTGGATAGGTGAGTGAATGAGTAACCCAATGAGTGTGAATGAGTATGTAAGTAAGAAAAGTAATGACATGACATGATGATGAGCGAATGAGTGATAGCAGGACAAGCAAGTGAACGTACCACATGTCTCTAAGTTTTCAACGACTCCCTTTTGCACTTCTAATAGTTCAGAAGTAGAGAAGCCAATACCCCAAACAGGTGGATGATTAGGCCACGAGGAACTGGTATCATACTTTACTTCGGTATCGAAATGCTTAATTAACAAGATTTGCTCGCCTTCATAATTCTCACCAGTTCCAACGACAATCTTTTTCATTGCATCAGAAACACGTCCAGGAATCTTACGAGCCCAATCATAGCGACAATTTTCACCAAAAAACACTTTAATCTCTTTTCTTAAATCATAAGCATGCTCTTAAATAAGTAAGCAAGTAAGTTAGTGAATAGATAGAATATGCATATATATCGTACCTCTAGCACGAAAGAAATCTTCAATTTGTTTAAGAACACCAAATTTTGATGGTGTACCAATTTCTTCAGTAGAATTTCCAACTCCTTGTCCAGTTATTGTAATGGACACACCTATAAACCAGCGATATATAAGTAATAAGTAATAAGTAACAAAATAGATTTAATTCATTAGCTTGCATGCATTAGGGTAGATATGGCGTCTATGGATTAATATGTGCGCAACATAACTTACGAAGATATTGCTGTTGTAGGGTATCTGAATACTAAATGAACAGAAAATGACAGTGTGGATGATTTACCTTTCGCCTTGAGTGCTGCCACTAGTTCTTCAACACTATAATCATTAATAGAGGTCATCTTTGCTTGTTACAATGCAAACTATCGCTAACTGAAATGTTTCAATCTTTTTTTCAGTTCACTGAGTTCAGGAAATTTCGCTATCTTCCTTCAACCGGCCCTGCCGAGGGTTATTGAAGAGAAGAAAGGCAAGAAGAAGGTGCGCTTCTTGCTAGCTGAGTCAGTTCGCTTGACTCCGCAAGACTCCGCTGCATATTTAATCGACAATAGTCTAACCCTAGCCACTAGGGAGTCAACACAACGATCTAGTCAAGGAGAAATAGTTATTCAGTTAATAGTTATATACATGAAAACGGCGCCTACATGGTCAAGTACTTCTGCTCGTCGTCGTCGTTGTTATTCGACAAAGAATTATCACTTATTTCTTCTTTTCTTGGTGGTCGGGATCTGTTCATAACCATGCGACCAACACGTTTCTTAGGAGCTTGCATAGATCTTTCGATAGCTCTTTTGTTTCTCTCTTCTTGCAACCGAATCTGCAGTGCTTGTTGCTCTTCACGCTTTCTTTCTCTACGTTTCTTCTCCTTTTCTTTTTCTGCTCTTATCACGTATTCTTGTGGCATTTTTTCAATATCTAACAGTAACGACTCTAACTTGCTCTCGAGCTGGGACAACATGAATAGCGTGTTGGGCTTGGACGACACATCGAACCCACATTGCTCGTATACATTGAGGACTTTACTATTTAACTCACTCAATAATCTTTCTTTCTCTTGCTGGCTACTAGATCCGTTACCAACATCAATTCCTACTTGTCGTTTCAATTTTAGTGCAGCAGATCGTTGTTCTTCTGCCGTTATTTGTGCTTGTAACTCACTTATTTGATCGGATAACTGACCAGTGCGGGACTCCATTGATGACTTGGTTTCCTTGAACGCGTGCTGTAACTCCTCTAATGTTCGCTCTGTTTCTTGACTATTTTGTATTAAAAACAGATTTTGTTCTTCTAATGCAGAGAAGATATCCATTAATTGCTGTGGTTCCTTGAAGTACATAGGTGGTTCTTCTTCAGGTAAATCAACTACTTCATCCTCTAACTTAGGAGCGGGTGGGATGACTAACTTCTGCTCTTCACCATTATCCTCTTCTTCTTCATCCTTCTTCTTTTTACCTTTCTTAGCTTCTTTCTTTGCTTCCATTTCTCGGCGATGATTCTCAATCAACCGCCTCCTTTGTGCATCCCATGCTTTATACTTCGCATCATATCTTTCTTTAGCTATAGCTGCTTTCTTATCTTCATGAGCTTTTTTATGTGCTTCAAACCATTCGATAGGAGTCAACATATCGAGGAATTTCTTGTATTTCATACAGTCTTCTAAGGACTCGCGGTGCTTTGACATCTCACTACTCAATGCTTGAATTTGTTGGGTTAATTTCTTTATTTCGTGACTTTTTTCTTGTTTTTTCTTGGTTTCTTCTTCTGCTCGCTTGATTGCATCATGAGCTTTTTTATCATTCTCTTTTAAGAATGCATCAAATCTCATTGCATCCTATAATAATGAGTGAGTGAGTGAGTGAGTGAGTGAGTAATCAAATCATGTGTGAGTAAGTTAAGAAAGTATGAACCTCTTCTAACATTTGCTCTGAACGCTGTAATGCTTCTTCCTTTAGTTGTGCTTTTTCTTCTAATTTTCTGATCTCTTCACGTTTCGTATCTAAACTCATTTGAACTAAAAACATTTCACGTTTCTTGGCAATATATTCTGTCATATTTTCTTTTTCACCTCGTCTTACTGGTGCAACTGCTTTCATTTCTTCAGATGGTGCTTTTACTGCTTCTAAAACATTACCGATTTTAACATTATCACCTAATAAATCTTTTAAACGAGCAGTGCGACTCTTTGCGGTAACCTTGTTCTTTTCCCATACACTTGCTGTCTTGGATTGATTATGTGCTTCTTGTTTCTTTCTCTTTTCTTCTTCTCTTATACGAAATATTTGATCATCACCAGGTAATATAAACGGATTTGTAAAGATTGAATCAGCAACTGATGTAAAAGTAAGGAAATATATGTGAGTGAAAATGTACGAGAGTAAATGAGATAGGAGTAAAGATACCTTGTTGATCATCCTTTCCGGCGATTTTAGGCAAGGTTGTTGTTCCAGATTTACTAGTCATATCTTTCCCTAACTACCGAGCTTGTTTACTGCGTGTAACCAGTGCGTGACTTAGGTACTCCGGCGATGTTTTTTTGCCTTTTGTCTGTTACAGCAAAATTTGCGGCCCATGTAGACCGGTACTCAATAATTTATACTTCTAAATCGCCGCGTAAACTCATCTACTTATCAAAGACTTGTAAGCAGACTAGATCTGTATTAGTTTTGGTTGCATCTAAATTTGTTATAAGATGACAAGGCCTATTGAATCGCTTCATTTGTTAGCTAGAGTTTAGTTAGAGAACTTTGTAGAAGAAGAACAAGAAGAAGAAAGCAAAATATCAGCTATTAACAATAATCTGTGAGCATTACGAGTATATTCGTACTGTTCCTCAGGATTGCACGACCCGACGCCAAACTTGTTCGAAGTTGAAAAAGTTGAAAAAATTAAAAATAGACTACTAACTGTTTGGTGGAAGACCGTGAGAGAGACTGTGCACACTTACCTATCTCGTTCATAGTGACGGAGGGAATCTTTCGTGGTAACGAAAGACGATGAGTGCAGTAAGTAGATCTAAGATAAAGAAAAAAAGCAAGAATAAAGACTATATTGAGGCAACAAGAGAGAAGATCGAAAATTGGGACTTCTCTTTGGCATCGGGACTGGCACTAAAGGTGCTACTGCAGAACCCATATCACTTACAAGCAAATCCATTCAAGACTTTTATATATCTTTTACGTAAAGAAGAACATTTGAATGGGTTAGTACCTGCAGTACATATGAGTGAAATACCTGATGAAGATGACTATTACACCACATCCGCGCCGATGTTGAGCAGAATAGCTTTATACGGCGAAGATGACATTAAATGCGCTGGAATGAAGCATTTAGCTAAATTAATAAGTGTAATAGGTTTAAAACGAGTAACGGCATTGTTATCATCAATCAAAGAGTCGTTGGGGAATCTGTCAGGGACAGTCAAGGTCAAGGCAACCGACGCGTCGTTCATTGAAGTAGTGCCAGTGCAATTCGCATTTTCGTCATCTGTTTTCTTACCAATAAGTCATCGCTTTGAGTGTAATGTTGAAGGAATTATAAGTGGTGCATCCTTTGATGACAGTTTAACTTGCTTTATAAGGCGAATTGTAGAAGAAGCTTACAATGCCGACAAAGGTGCGCACTACTACCCCCTTCACTCACTCACTCATTGGCCTACTCACTCATTGGCCTACTCACTCACTCACTCACTCACTCATTGGCCTACTCACTCATTGGCCTACTCACTCATTGGCCTACTCACTCACTCACTCTTAATCACTTACTCACTCTTACTCACTAACAGCAAGTAATATATGTACTGCGCACATCAAGGTTACGATGGGCAGCAGAAGCGGCACTATTCACTCCATTCCCGTGGGCAACGTCAAGTCGAAGCGCAACCAAGTGCTCTCGCTACTGAAGGGAGCCATCGTCGACGACGGCGAGATCTACCTGGAGATGTACGTCTTCGTCAACCGCATCCTGCCTCCTATTGAGTCCAAGTATTTCCGCGGGATTTCTCTCGAAGCAACGGATAGTTGCATCCATGTCATACGACGATACCGGTTTAGTTACGTTGATATCAACACCCAAAAATGCAGATGTTTCTCGAAGTATCCGTTAGATTCCATCCTAACCGGAGTCTTCTTTGACGTGGCAGATGCCAAGCAGTACGTGTCTATCTACGCGGCGCACTTGCGAGAAGTCACCAAGTCCAACAGCAAGTACTCGGAGGACGACATACTTTACGGTAATATTGACGCCATCACAGACACCATCAACAAGTGCCTTGAGAACGGTGAAGTTATTAGTGGGGTGGAGTGGATGATCAAGCTGCAAGGTGCCTACTCACTCACTCACTCACTCACTCACTCACTCACTCATTCACTCACCTACTCACTAACTCACTCACTCACTCACTCATTGACCTACTCACTCACTTACTTACTCACTCACTGGCTTACTCGCCTACTCACTTACTCACTCACCTACTCACTTACTTACTCACTTACTCACTCACTTCAGCTATATTTACACCATCCAAGTTGTCACTTACGCATTGCCTGTACCAATTGTCATCAATATCCACGTCAATCGCCGGCTATTTCAAGGCGATCCGAGACAGCGTGAGTACGTTGAGGCACGCGATGAGTGTGATCGCCGAGCATATAACGGACTGCGAAGGCCTCAATACCGATGGGAAAGGCGGGACTTTATCCGTTGAATTACGTGAAGAAATCTCGAATATTTCTGGTCTTTATAGCCGGTTAAGCCCGTGTATCATAGGGATTAAGCAGCTGATCTTGACGATGATACACGAGTGCTCCTTCTCGGAATCCCAGCATTTATTCAACGGATTATTGAATAATATCTACCTTCTCTTCCACCCAGTGAGTCAAGCTATGCCGATCCTGGACCCAGATCCCTACAAGGTAAGTCCAAAGCGAGGGCTACTAGGTGTGGTCCCAGTTATTAACGAGTTAACGATCCCGTTGGACAACATATGCTCGCTTCTACTGATGCTGGAAGCATCGGTGTGTGACCATATTATGGGAGTGATCCTGCAGAGGGATTACGCCGGTTACTACAAACCCATTGATCGCTATGGCAAAGAGTGTGATGAACCACCTCGTTCCTTGCTCCAAATCCCTAAGAACTTGACAGAAATGCTTGGGTATGTAACCGGTAGATGTGCGAAGGTCCAGGTGAATCCCAAGACCAAGAAACCAATCCCTAAGTCATGGGTACCGTTAGAAATCACGTCGTGGTTGCACTACTTCACTGCGTGCAGCATCCAAGCCCATCACCTCAGTGACACCAAGCTCACTAGCAGCAGCCGACTAGGGGAAGAGTTGGAACACCTATATACCGACCAGAATAGCAACGAAGACATTGTTACAACCGAGCAGATGATATGCCAGATGTGTGCGCGCTTAGGGATCAACGACATAGCGCGGCTGGGAGCCGTTGACTTGCTACTGTGCGCCGAAGAAGAGTTGCTACGCAAGGATTTCCCTAAATTCATGATCTCGGAAGGCGCCAAGTTCCGTTACCTCGCAGAAACTCACCTGATGCGCGCACTTGATGAGTGTTTCTTTCTTACTTACATGCAGCCCGAGCACCACCCGCCACACATGACGCTGTGTTGCCACCTCTTCAAGTTCGGGGTTTTCTTGAACTTGCATGAGAATGTAGATGATGAAACCCTTTATTCAGTGCTCTTTAGCTGCGCAAGAAGGGATGCTATCACCTTGCCAACGGCTATAAACAAAGCAGGTAAAGCCTATATAACAGGGTTAACTAATATCAATGCGTGTGTTATTACTCATCCCTATGTCATCTACGGACTGGGTGATGTAGACAACATCTACCGCATCGCGTGGCTCATCCCACCCATCATCCCGGCACCACCCTCGCAGCGCGGAGGGATGACTATCAACGTATTCAGTGGGATCTCACTCAAATCCGCGTTGCGATGGGGTGCACCATCCATTACTTCGATCCGCAGCGCAGGAGAGAAGAAGGGGAAGGTGAGTAATGGGGATATGGGTACACTGGATAGTTTAGGGTATATCCATGTTGAAGTAGCCGTTAAAATCACAATGCAAAATGTGAATATTGAGAATAATGTGCGTGCTGCCTTTGCCCATGTAGTGACTGACAGCTGCCTTCACCTGGTGAATAACCACGAGTCATGGCGTCTCGGTGATGTAACCGTTACAAGTAAGAGTTATTCAGGGGTAAACCTGCAACGGGATGAGCGTACCGTCGCGGCCCTTGAAGCAGCAGTTGCCAAGAGCGGTGTTGCCACTGTTGAAGCAAGTATTATCATGGCGGATGTGGATAATCTGCCTTCTTTTGAGAAGTTTAGCAAGCTTTTAACGGATTCTTTAGCAAAAACCGCGTACGTTGGAAGCAACGATTTCGAGGAAAGAGACACGGACGAAATCCCTAAATCCCATGAAATTATAACAATTTTTGATGATTTAGAACGGATTTGTACGGTGAAAGGGACCAATAAAGCCTTGCAAGACGCGCAGCACAACGCTGTGAAGGTCTATGTGCCGTGTCAGATCAAGTTCACTCTTATTGCGGTCCTGCCCGGCAGCCGCACTGACCCACCTTCTGTGAAGTACTGTAAAATTGAGGATATTACGAGGTTGTTATGCAGTACCGTCTGGCTGTCGCAGGAGGCGGGTCGCTCCATGTGGGAGCTGGAGAAAATTATTGATTTGCATAAGATGACGGAAATTGAAAGCAATAAACGGTTCCAACTCTTTAAAAAGTGTCACTCGCGAGGTACTCACTCACTCACCTACTTACTCACTCGCCTACTCACTGGCTTACTTACTCACTCACTCACTCACTCTTACTCTCTCACTCACTCTTACTCACTCACTCACTCACTCACTCTTAGGCAGCTACTGTGACGCCCTGGTGGAAGCTCACATCTTCGCCCTTCTCACAACCCGTTTTATTCTAGCCAGTAAAATCACTCGAACTTACAGTAGTATGAGTAGTAAGCTCGACAAGGTGCGGGACACGTTGGTGCTGTTAACGAATATCTTTGAGAGGGAAGACATTGTTGCTGCGGATGTAACGGCTATGGGGATTACCATCGCTAGACACGTTTGCTTGGCTATTCGCCTCATTATCACGTCATCAGAGTCAGTGCATCTGCAAGGAGGATGTTATATTATTCTGAATAACTTGGAGAAGTTAGAGGCCGTGTTGAAGTTGGGTAGGTTGAGACTCTCTGATGCACTTAGACAGTTACCAGTCACTCTTGAACCACCTACACAGTCGAATGAAGAAGGTAGTGAACCTAGTGAGACAGGAGGTAACTGGGCTTCTGTACTCAGTCGTGGACTGGGTCTTGCAGCTACGAATAGTGGAGCTGTGAAGCAGCTGCGCAAGATTGTTGGACTTACAACCGTCCTCTTGGAAGCATTGAGCCACGACACTTTTGAGTGTATTGCCGAGATCGCCGCGATCGGGAAGATAGGGATTACACCCGAGGACGTGGTGTATGAGGCGCTACCGGAGATCACCCGTGTTATCCTAGGTGACGATGCCGATGAGTACAGCAAGGACCAGTTGTCGGTCCGGTTGAATAGGGAAGTATCCCTAAAAAAAACAGTTGGAAAGATTATACATAGTAAGTTGCTTCAAGGAGATGGTATGAAGGCAAAGCTAGCTGCAGCAGCTGCAGCACGAAGGAATATAGCTGAAAGTAATGATGACTTGAGTGATGTGGAGTCCATTAATACCTCGCGCGCTGTCTCACGAGGCGGATCCACCGAGCAACCAGCAGAAGGAAGTGTTAGTATCAACCCGAAGACAGCAATCAAAGCATTTTCTGCATTAATGGCAAGATCATCATCAGTATCCACGGGTAGTGCAGTGAAAGCGGATCCACCTTTGCCTACAATTACCGCCCCACCTCCAAGAGATGACAGCTACTATTACGAGGACTATAACTGCCAACCAAGCGCCTTTTCTGTGTCGGGATTCAAGCCAATCGGTGACTCGGTGCTGAACATAGCCAAGTCAAACACGAGTATGTTGACTTTACTACGTACGTACTCCAGCATTCCTCCTGCGGGCGCGCCTGACAACATGATCGAATCGCTCCGGAAAATGGCCGTTAAAGAACCCAATAACTCTGTAATTAATGAATAAATTTTGTATTTTCAGCGATGACTTACCGGAACCGGTACTTCAATTTGAAGCCCCAAAAAAAATTGGAAGGCAAAATAGTGTATCAAAAGGGGAGCTTGTGAATGAAGAGGCTATTGTTGCTGTTGACATTGCTAGTAGTGCTGGAGGTAGTGGCTGCATTCAGCTATACTGCAAAATATAGATATAGATATGGTAAGATAATGAATTTATAGTAGAAGATAGTAGTTGTCATACGTGAATACGTACTCATCTGCTTCATTATATATAGGCCATAAAACACAGCTAAATGCAGGTGGAGCAGGGTCGTCAAGTGTATTGATCGAGTTTCAACCTGCGAATAAGACAGTTAGTGCAATTATTGGTGATGAAATATCGGAAGTTGCACTAGCGAATGAAGTAGAGATTCCTTACCAATGTCGCAAGGGTGAATGTGGTACTTGTTTGATAAATATGGACGGAAAATGGGTAAAGGCATGCCAGGTAACTCCTTATTAGCTTATTCATTACTCACCATCACTCACTTACTCGCTTATTTCTATCAGACAAAAGTCACCGTCAATGATCCAAAACAAAATTTAATAAAGATATTAGTAAAACCAAAGAAGAAGAAAGCGAGATTCTTTTCTCCTCGTTCATTTCTAGATGGAGTCATTAATAACGCACTTGGCATGGTAGGGTTTGTCATAGAAGCTAGAAAAGCCAGAAAAGAATTCAAAGCTAGGTCCTTCCTATCTCACTCACTACTCACCATTCACTCACTCATACTTACTTATACTTACTCATTCTAGAATGAAACGAGAGGAAGAATTAGCAGCAAAAGTTGCCGCAAGAAAAAAAGAGAAGGAAAATAGCAGTTAAATGATCGAGTGAGTGAGTTAGTAATGAGGTTTATTTATTGTATTAAAAAAAAATTAAATATATTCAAATCTGTTTACATGGAGTACGCATACGACGCCTGCTCTGCTTTGGCTGCTGCAAAGGCGGGGATGGGCTCGGGGTTGAAGCCGCCACGTTCCAAGAACTCTTTCATTGTGCGTGGACTGTCTCTAGCTCGTTTTCTTTCTTGTTGTCCATCTAGTTAGTAATAAGTGAGTGAGTAAGTGAGTGAGTGAGTGAGTGAGTAAGTGAGTAATTCCTACCTAGTAATTTAGTGATGAATCCAATGACTCTCAAGGTTGGGCATGGCGACACTGGCGACTTGACAGCTGGCCATTCAGCACCTGTTACTTGAGTTGCTAATTTAAACAATTCAGCAGCTGTCATAAGCAAGTTAGTGAGTGAGTAAGTAAGTAAATAAGTAAGTGAATGATATTACCTTTCTCTGGATCACGGACCTTGTCACTCTGGTCATTCTCATATATAGAATCCCAATCACCACCAGCACCACCAGCACCTATAATTTTACCACCATTCTTTATAGCATCAACACCTCTACCTATAGTAGTGAGTAAGCATAAGTGAGTGAGTAAGTAAGCAAGCATAGGTGAGTAAGTTACCTTCTCTTGGTCCGCCGTTCCATGACCAATACACTCCACTCTTGGAGCATCTGCGATCAGTAATGACTTGAAACAATCTCTCACCTGCTTCTGGTTCACTCACGTAGCCGCCGGTGATATATTTCATAAAAACAGGGAAGAATTCACGGAACCACTTTCTCTTTTCTCTGAATAATGGCGAGTCGGCGATGCATCCTGGGTAGATCGAAGAGAAGGCAATACCAGTGCTCTTGTGATATTTCTAGATGAGTAAGTAAGTGAGTGAGTGAGTGAGTGACTAGTTCAGTGAGTGAGTACATCGTGAAGTATGTTTGATAGCATCATCAAGGCTAGCTTGGTGTCCTTGTATCCCTTCGCGCCATTGAAGTTGTATCCATCCATCATCGAAATAGGATTTTTGCAACCATTTTTCATTCCATCTAGCTCGTGCAAGTCAGCGATTGGATACACACCACCGCCACCCACAGTGTTATCATTACCAGTAACTGAACCAACCTGAATAAGTGAGTGAGTGAGTGAGTGAGTAAGTGAGTGAGTGAGTGAGTGAGTGAGTGAGTGAGTACCATAATAATTCTAGGCTTGTCGGCCTCTTTCATATGTGGCATTAGCATACTACACATTAAAAAATGAGATAAAAAATTTGTTTGTATTTGCTGTTCAATGCCATCTTCCGACCACTATATAAGAGGGAGAACTAGTGAGTGTGTGTGTAGGTCGATTAGCGAATGAATATACCTTTGGCTCGGGCAATGATGGTTGGTACACAGCTGCATTGCATACAAAACGGTCTATTGGTGCCTCTTCCTTGAACTCTAAAAGCTTTGCAACAAATGATTTCACCGAGGAAAACGAATTCAAATTACACTCTAAAACTGTAAAATTCTCACTATCAAAACCTAAAATGAGTAAATATATAAGTAATTAGCGAGTATTAAAATATAGTGTATGAGTTACCTTCTTCCTCCATTATAGTTTTCATTTTATCGACATCTCTGCATGCACCAACTACGTGCCATTGACCTATTAATAGAAAATGAGTTGATGGTGAATAAAAAAGCTATGGAGGGGTTAAACCTGTTTTTAGTAAATGCTTCGCTGTTTGTTTGCCTAAACCACTAGAAGTACCAGTAATAACACATAACTTCTTTCCCTGCATAAGAAATGAGTATATGTCAGTATAAGCATAATGTACAGAGTGAATGATCGATAGATTATAGTAGTAAAGCATGGTAATATGCGAGAAAGCATGTATAATTCATTACCTGGAACTTATCTGTTGGCGGATTGATTATCTTATTAAAATCTGGCATTTTAAACTTACTTAAGAAGGTGAATCCATTAACATGAGTGAGACAAAGCCCAATAACGACGAGGAGAGTGCAAAATAACCGCATATTTACACGATAATGCCAAGTTGAAGATTACAATTTTTTTTGTTGGATCCTGATCTCAGCACTTCAACCCTTGTTCGTACGTGAGCGTTTGTAGAGGAGAAAACGAGTGAAATATACAACGGTTTTAATGATTACGACAAGACAATAGTATAAAAGGTAATTGGAATGAGCTGCAATTGTAGTCGGAGAAACTTGTTCCTGTGAAAATATATTTTCGCAAATCAGATATATAGGTATAAAGGAGATACTATAAAGCAGACGCTGCCGCGAGCGTGAGGGTTTGATCCAGAGCTTCCCGATATAGTACTTTTGTGGTAATAACTGGGCCGCTTTGAAGGCAAGTCTCGCGAGAAAAAGCCGAAGAAAGAATAACAATAAGAAAAGCTCTCCCCTTTCTCCAGGAATCCACCCTTGGATTGAAAATTACTACGGAAGAAAGTAGGAAAGTAAGAAGTATACAGCTCTTAAATCGTTTGATTGTTCTTAACTTTTTAATAATATCTTTTAGAAATCACGAACTATGGCTGCAATAGCAAGTGCGGCTCATGGTGCTCCAGTAGAAGGAGCGACTTGTATGTGTTGCTGGGATGATGTAACCAGTGATAACTATGTAGAATATAGATTTGAATCTTCTTCTAGTTGGCATCCAAGCGGTATGAATTCACCAATTAATTCACTTATCATGAATTATCTTAGTTAATTATTTACTCAGGTTTCTGTAAAGATTGTTTAACCGAGATGCTTAAGACCCAATGGGATCAATATTGCAAGAGATTGGCGACTGTAAACTGCAAAGCAGAGCAACGACGGATGCTAGAACGTGGTCCGCCTATTAATATAAGTGATAAGACAGCATTACCATGCCCAGATACAGAAGAGGTAGATATATAGTCTTATGATTCCTGCTCTTATATTTACTTATATTTACTTACTCTTTCTTTTCTAGACTGTGGAAGTTTACATGTTATGGTTTGCTTGTGATGGACAGGAACATAGTGCAAAATTAGATGGATCATTGACTGGTGAGGTATTGGACACTCACTCACTCACACACTCTCTTTCTTACTTATCTAATTTTTTTCACAATTTTGAAGGAACGTTTGAAGTATTGGAATGAACAGAAGGAATTCTACTTCCCCGACGAGCCCGAGGACACCGAGCACAAATAATCTGAGTACATTTATATCTCTGTATATACTTATTCATAGCTACTATCCTACTACATCACTCATTAGCTCTTCACATTATGAAGGTGAAGCACATATACAAAAATATCTTTATATTACATCATATGTCAAATATATAACGAAGTCATTCGCTCAATGTACAATAGGAGATGCGCAGAGTTAGAAGCGTCCAATATATGGGACAGTTTCGCGGAAATAATCCACTTTATTCTTAAAGAAGTGCTGATCTGGCTGGCCATCGACCTTCACGAAGAAGTCGCAAGAACCGTCTTCATTCTTAGTTTCAGTGATACATTTACATAGACGCATACCTAGTTAAATAAGCAAGTTAGCACATAATTAGTGAGTGAGGATTATGTCTACTAGGTCGTACCTGGTTCCTCTGCAGTCATACCTGCAGGGCAACGCTGACAATCAGTAACACTGACAGATCCAGTTATATTAGCATATTTCCCTATTGGACACTTAACACAATCATCTGCACTTCTTCCTCTAGCAATTGTGCGGTATCGTCCAAATGGACAATCAGTGCATTCATTGGTAGACTCAAGTGAAACAATTGATAAATCTGTATTTACTGGTTCTCTATACCTACCAGCAGTACACTCACGCATCTCACCTGCAAGTATAAAAACATGAGTAACTTTGAGTATAAATGAATAAAAAGCGCAAACCTGAAGTACAATAAAATCCTTGTTGGCACACTAATAAAGCTATATCACATCCATCTTTACATTCTAAAATTGCTTCGTTTGCTACATCACTGTACCCAGTGGTAATTTGATAACGATATGCATATTCACATGAATTTTTACATGTAAAATTATTTGGCACTTCTGAAAAGAACATTTGACAGCCAAGTTTACAAAAGGCAGATGAAGACGATGGAAATGCAGCTACATCATAAGGATAATCACGAGTTTGACGCATTTTCGTTGGACCCACCAATCTATCTGCCGAGATACAATTTGCTTGACATATTTCTAAACTCCCATAAACTGCAACAGCTACAAGCAGCAGCAGTACAACTGCCAATAGCGGAGGCAAATGATCCAACATTAGCAGCGCGACGGCTTATATAGTTTTTGTTTTTTTGATTCTCGAAATTTCCGTTTATTCAGCGGTACCGGTGGCATGCTGGGTCCGGGAATTTAAAGGCATAATAATAAAATATCAACGGCGTTGACACCTTTTAAAACTCGTTTTGCTCAAGTTTCAGCCGTATTTACTGTGGCGATGTAATACGAAGTAATTAAATAATTCTCTGTAGGTACCGTTTCCTCGGAATTTTTTTTTGTTCAAAAAACATTTGAAGGAAAAGGAATGAATTTCGCTGGCATTGGCGCGCGAAGCGAGTATCATTCATTAAATATATAGACAGTATATCTTGGATCATCCGGTTCAATTGGCATATCTATTGAATCTGGCTAAATGGCGAGTAATAGCCCCCCAGAAGCAGTACTACGTGCAATAAGAAAAGCAAATGATTATGACAAGAAGAAGTACGTCAATCTCTATGACTATTACATACATCACATTTTATGCATTTAATTCTCACTATAGGTATGGCACGAATACAAAAGACACGAATAATATCAACAATCGCCTTCTTCATTCATTATTCTTGGGTAACGTTGATACGGAAGAGGTAGTTGCAACAATTTCTGAATTTGATGAATCATTTGCTTCTCAAGTTAATACTGGCTTTCGCGTTACATCGAATCGCAAGGATGGTATGTCCATCACTACTACCTTTTACTTACTACGACTCATTTACTAAATGCAATCAGGTATGAGTAGTCCAGGGTCTATCTACTCGGTTTTATCTGAGATTAATGGCGATCAAGTGTTACCAACAATAAACAGCCCCGTATCAAGCAGTGCATCAATATCCCCCGCATTATCCCCTGCAGCTTTATTGAAAAAAACCTTTTCAGTAAATAAAGGAAGTCCAATGGGGTCCCCAGTAGACATAAGTAAGAGGAAGTCGTTGTCATCAGCTAATACAACCAAGACAATCGAGCCTTTGAGCGATAGCGAACTCAAGGTATTCACTTCTACTTACTCACTCACTTACGCACTCACTCACTCACTTACGCACTCACTCACTTACTTACTCACTCACAGGCGCTTGAAGAATCCAAGCAACAACTGCATGATAAATGGCACCGCAAGCTGTCGATTTACCCCCCATCGCCGTCCAAAACAACTTTTGAAGTGAAGGAACTATCCAACGACGACGCGGCAAGCACCCTGTCGTCCCTTATGTCGTCATCGCCTTGGAAGCAACCGCTGGAACAAAAAGGTAGGGGTTTCAACTCTTACTCACTCACTTACTCACTCACTCACTCACTCACTCGCTTAAGGATGGCTTCCTAGTATTGATGGCAACAAGATTGAGATATCTAATGCAAATGAAGAGAAATACTTCGGTGTCGCAGCTAAAACTGATTTTTATAATCAATTTAGAGCAATGAATAGACAAAAATTGATATTTAGCGGTACTTCTTCACTTACTCACTTACTCACTCACTCACTTACTTACTCACTTACTCACTCACTCGCTTACTCACTCATGTCGTAGGTACCGAATCGTCCCTAGGAAATGCGTCCCCGGGTAGGAGTGTTGGCAATGATAATTTGTCGCAGGATTCTGTTGAGTCACAAGCAAATAGTGTGTGGGGAAGCGAGTTCGACTTGTTTAGCCCGATGGACGAGGACCTCCTCACTCATTACACGCGTAACTACTACAGCACTAGTCGTGGAGCCACTCCATCACAGAGATCTAGACCGGCAACCAGTGAAGGAGCATCTGCCGCGTCCCAGATGATGGATGCGGGCTCGATAGTGTCGTCATTAAGTGGAGACGAGTACTCACTAGAGAGGGAGTTGGTACCGCAGGTATCGCCAAGGACAAACTTTATTGGTGCCTGTATTCGTGATGGTATATATCGCCTCCTCACTCACTCACTCACTCACTCATTGGCCTACTCACTCACTCACTCACTCATTATAACAGGTATAAACCCGATTCCCAAGGTGATTTTACGCTCTGAGTTGTCTACAAAGCTGTCACTTGGCCACTATGGCATCGGCGACGCGTTGGGCAAGAACCTTGCGGAGTCTCTGAAGGACCTGCCGTGCATCGAGTCTATCGACCTGTCAGACAACAGTCTAACGGATGCAAGCTTACAATATTTGGTTGCTAGTATCGCGGAGATAAGCACCTTAAGAGAGTTGGATTTGTCTCGGAATAAAATTGATGGTACAGACTCACTCACTCACTCACTCACTCACTGGCTTACTCACTCACTCACTCACTCACTTACTTACTCACTCACTGTCTTACTCACTCACCCACCCACTCACTAGGTGAGTGTTCTGACTCTTTGGCAGACTATCTGTCTCGTGCGGATTGCCCTATATCAAAGCTAACACTTCAAGCTGCCGACGTGGATGACGGCGAATGTTACCGCTTTGTGCAGGCTCTAAGTACGAACCAAAACCTGAAAGAACTCGATCTTTCTCACAACAAGCTGGGCTCGTCCGAGGCCATGAAGACGGTAATGAATAACGTACCAACGGGTGGCGAGGCTCTGGCTATCTTCATCAAGTCCGACTCCTGCCGACTCCACACCTTGAAAGTAGCATGGAATAGTATCCGTTTAGAGTCAGCAAAAGCTTTCTGTAGAGCCGTTGCTTGCAATGCAACCCTTACTTACATTGATCTGAGTTACAACGGACTCGGTCCTGCTGCCGGTGAGATACTAGGTGATAGTCTCTTGACCAACAAGACACTTCAATACCTCGATCTTACTAACAACAACATCAATCACTCGGCTTGTTTCACTATCTGCGCGGCAGTACAAGAAAATTTTGCTATGAAAGACTTACTATTGAGTGAGAATCCCATTGGTGAGCTAGGTGCCAAGGCTTTGATGCAAATCCCTATCATGGCCGGGACGCGTGTGAATATCAAAGCAAGCAAGTGCAATACGAGCATGCGCGATGAGAGCTGTTGGTTTGATTACACCTTCCCTTGCAAGCAATATTCATTGAATTTAGAGAAGGAGTTTGATCGCGCAATTGCTTTCTCGGTCCTGCAAATTGCCGCGTCACATCAAAGCTATATCATTGCTTCTGCCAACTATAACAACCAACCTCTTCGGCTGGTACAACACACGTTAAGTGACAAGGTACTCACTCACTCACATACTCACTCACTCACTCACTTACTCACTCACTCACTCACTCACTCACTCACTCACTCACTCACCTCTTACTCACTCCCTCCCTCACTCTTACTCACTCACTCTTACTCACTCACTCACTCACTCTTACTCACTCTTACTCACTCACTCACTTAACCATGAAGGAGCAATGGTTTGATGAGAATCAGAAGCAGACATTCAACGGTTTAAAGCGCATTCTTGCTGCTGCATCCGACATTGAGCAAGCGAAGCAGCTGTTCCTCGACGCCGACCTTGACTGCTCTGGTTACCTGGACAAAGACGAGCTGCTGCAAGTCATGAGCGAGCTCGGATTTGTTATGAGTGAAGAGAAACTAGAAGATATTTTTGCTATATTTGATGTGGATGGTGCGGGAGTCATTGGACTTGAGGATTTTGTTCAGTTAGTTCACTCACAAGCAAAGGAGGCATCGCAGCGGTTGCAGGAGATGGTGGAGTACCAAGTGATGGTGTTGGAGGGAACTACTTCCAAGTATGTACCACCTAAAACTGGTTTCTTATCATTGAAATTAGTTGATGGATATAAAACCAAGTTGAAGAAACAAGTTATTACCAGGTATAGCTAACTCACTCACTCACTCACTCACTCACTCACTCACTCACTGGCTTACTCACTCACTCACTCACTGGCTTACTCACTCACTCACTGGCTTACTCACTCACTCACTCACTCATCACTCACTCACTGGCTTACTCACTCACTCACTCACTTCTTATATCCGTTAGCTGTGACCAAGAGAATGCGGTGAAGATGGCTCGATCCATCGGAGACATCAACTTGATCGCCGCCGCATTAGCAAACACCAAAATCCGATTTACGGAGGCGTTTCACCAGTACAAGCAGCTTTACTCGACTTCAGGGAACATGTGCGAGAGTCTGGGCAAGCTGCTGCCTCTGCTGGCCACGTCCCACGACGCGCGGATGCTCATCTCAAAGGCAACAAAGGACGATCCCGTGCAGCTGTCACAGGTCAAGAAGGCACTAGGAACCTTACTTAAACCTATATTAGGTAGCTTCAACGGCTACTATTCCCTGAATTTGTCCAAGGAATTAGATAGAGTTTGCTTGAGTAGGTTGTTTGAGCAGAGTATTCTAGTTAATAACAAGCGCGCTTATGAGACCGCAGACATACTTGGGCACGGCAACCTAGGCGACCTGTCGCAGAACGGGAGTAACTGGTCCTCATTCCGTAATGCAGTGTACAAAGGGGTTGCGTGTGAGTTAACTCCGTCCTTGTTCTCACCTATTCCTAGCTCGGGTAATCTGGAGTTTGATTTTAGTGGCGCAAGTCGACCGGATGAAAATGAAATGGTGCTGTCGGATGAAAAGGTAGATTCACGCGCTTACTCACTCACCTCTTACTCACTCACTCACCTCTTATTCACTCACCTCTTACTCACTCACTTCCTCTTGTTCAGGTGGGGATCATGTACCCGGAGGACGAGGCCAACCTGCAGCGGCAGTTGATGC
>JACCDO011561622.1_pt1 | contig 21109 bp, 12 predicted proteins | sample 7446101 | NCBI WGS metagenome assembly JACCDO01 (sample SAMN15323440, study PRJNA562643) | freshwater metagenome | isolation source: river surface water | place: USA:Blue River Watershed | collected 2017-08-16
ACTATTGATTTCATAGATCAAGCCGAAGCTGAGCAGATTGCGAATACAATCGCAACAAACCTCGTAAACACCGCGATTAATAACTTATCGATTCCGTCCAATCTATCCGACCTAAACGATGTAAATGTTTCTGGTATACAAACTGGTGATGTGGTTACTTGGAACGGAACTCAATTTGTAATGCAAGCGCCTAATGACGTTGTGAATAATACGCTTTCGCTATCTGATGGCAGTAATAACGATACTTTGGACTTAGCAAACTCTGACGTACTTACTATACAAGGTACAAATGGCGAAGTGGACGTACAATTATCTACAAGCGCTGATGGAAAATCATATACCATCTCGTTGCCACCAAGCATAAATGCAAAGTCCTCGTCATCTCTGCAGGCTGACCAGCTTACAACGGCTAGAACATTATCATTATCTGATGACGCCTCAGGATCTATATCGTTTGACGGATCCACCGATGTGTCTTTGTCCGTAGGTAGTGTAAAAGCAACACAATTAAAGACAGCAAGAACAATCACGCTTAACGGTAATTGCAATGGAAGTATTTCGTTTGATGGCACCACAAATGTTACAATACCAACAACCGTTAGTTTATCTGCTCAAGCTAATACGCTATCTACAGCTCGTACAATTACTATATCTGGCGACGCGGTAAATCAAGGTGCAGCGCCTAGCTTTAATGGCGGTTCGAATGTTAATATTCCGATCACCGTAAGTAAAGCGGATCAATTAAGAACTGCGCGAAAGATAACATTATCGGGAGACGCAGTAGGTGCTGTTAATTTTAACGGATCCGCTGACGTAATTTTATCGACAACGGTTACAAACTCGTCTACTGCAAATCAATTAGCGACAACAAAAACTATCTCGCTAACAGGTCCTGTAACAGGTAGCGTGAATACAACCTTCTCAACAAATCCTTCGATTGCTACAACAGTACCAGCAAACGCTTTTAAGACAATTCTAACCACGAAGATAACTACCTTGTTATATCGAGATAAATCTTCTGGCGATGCTTATTTGCCTGCGTCTACTAATGTGTTTAATACATCCTTATCCGCATTACTAGCCGAACCCGTAGCAGTATTCTTTACGCAAACGGGAAGTTTTAGCTCAGGACATAGAATTGTAGGCGCTTATTTGTATTTCCAAGACGGCGGTGTGCCAGGCGTAAGTTCAAATGGCGTATCACGAGCTATTTACGAAGATTACCAATTCACTCTAAAGTCAGGTACCGTGTCGATATCTGGTGAGATAGCTTGGGGCAGTACAGTAGCTACGGGTTATATGTTACGCAGTACTCCTACAGCAGATGTATATAACGGCCAACGAACAGACGTATCAGCCGTACTGACACCGCCAACAGGTTCTACGAATGTAAATAGTGGGTCGGTACTTGGGCTGTTCTTCGGCAAGATCATAAATAATCAAGCTGGATTTAGTGCAATAAGCAACTTAAATCCATGCGCATACGGATGTACAATCAACGTAGTACTCGAAAACCTACCACTAGCTTAAGGAATAAATTATGGCATACATTGGAGACTCCTGCTTAAAAATCGGTGACACAAAGTGGAATATAGGCAGTGAAGCGTCCGTTATGCCTAGTTTTGTGTTTCAGAGCGATCTTGTTCAGGGTATTTTAAATGGATTTGTAAATTTAACGGCAACGGTATACGCATCAGAGTTCGATACTCTGACGTATCATTGGGGGATTGAACTAAAACCTCATGATAGCTTAGTAGATCAAAATGGAATTGTATATCGGGATGGCGGAAACAGCGTTTTATTATACTTAGACAAGATAGGCTTGTATAAAATCAGATTGGTTGTAAATGCATCAGATGGTGGTTGTAGTTTACCTGGGTATATACACGTACTGTGCACTCCTTTTGACTACAATTATATCAATCAAACTGCATTAGACGCAAGTTGGTTATGGAAAACTCTTCCAGACTTTTGGCAACTTATGCCAAATAGAGATAGGTCACGCATAGAAGTATTTTGGAGAGGTCTAACTCAAATGTTAGGCGCCGATCTATTAAATGCGTATAATGTAAAAGAAAGCGCCAGTATCGCTACAATAAAAGACTCAGTAATTAGGCGTTGGACAAAAATCGATTTAATACTTCCGATTACACAACCAATCATCAAAATACAAGAGACAAAGTCTTTTATTTCAGAGATTACCTCTCAGCAGGATGGGTTTGTAACTCAGATCTCTCAGATTCCTGTCAAAGCCGACTACACATATTCCATAGGTTGTAAAATCATTGGGCGAGATCGGGTAGAGGTTCTTGAGCATTTTTTAACAAAAGGTGATATCGGCAAATTTGTACGGATATACACGTTTGAGGCGTCTACTACGTCTTTACTCGATAAAGCTAATATTATTAAAGTTGAATATGCGTCTGGAAAATGCGTAGTGACCCTAAGTACATTTTTTGATGCTCAACTTATTCAGAATGCGTCGGAGGTAATGCTCGAGGTGTCCGTAAATAACTATGGGTACCCGTGCATTATTCAGCAGTCCTATGATGCCATTTTGAGTAATGATGGAAAAACTCTTACTCATAAAAGAGTTCCAAAACTTCCATTAGTAGATAACATTACTGTCGGTCTATTTAGCTTTATTATTGTTGATGGTGCGGAAGCAAATGGAGTATCTAAGGATGACGTTATTATATGCGTTATAAGGGACGTCGAAACTGGATTTCAGTATAGTCTAAAAATAAAGGTAGCAGGATGCGTAGACAAATATGTCTTATTTAACATTGATGACCCGTTTAGCATGATTAAGGAAATAGTAACTGTTTTTGAACCGTTATCAGATCCCGACGAGTTCACACAATTAGTGTATGATTACGTAACTAGCGTTAAGTTTAAACAAGTAATTCAAGCGTCAGTGTTTTATAATACATTAGAAGTATACTTACAACTTACGTCTAGTGTAAGTAAGTCCTACCAAATAACTTTTGATAAGATTTATAGAAGAAAAAAAACTACTATTGACCAAAACTTAATCAGCGTAACTAGATTGACGGAGAGAATTGAAAGGGTAGAGCTCCAGGGTAATACACTAATACCAAATGAGGATGACGTTTATACTGTGGAAAGACCTCCGCTAGACCTAATGGAGAACCTTGATTTTTACGTAGACCCAAACGTAATTATTGGTAAAATGCTAAGATCTGTTACGTTAGAAACATTTACTACGCAATGCTTCGATTTCAATTTTGTAGGTGTAGAAAATGGAGACACATTATTTGTTCAAGATGGGTTCGGGAGGGGCCAATATGATATTGTTAAGATTAGTGCGGACGGCTCAACAGTATACGTTAACCCGCCAGCAAGGCTTCCTTTTATAGCGGCAACTTTTAAGCTAAAGAAAAATAGACTTGGTAGTAACAGGCACATTACATTCTACAACAAATTACCACAAGCGCCTTTAATAGACAGTTTGTGGTGCGAGTCTGCTGTGTATGACAACAACGATGTTGTAGATCTAAACTTTGGGGCTTTATGTAATTTTAGATTTAGCAATTGGTACGACCTAGGACTAGAAACTAGTTTTAGAGATATAGTAATTGCAATTCTCATGGCTAGAATGACAGCCCCGTCTATTAATAATTTAGCGAGTCTTACGAGCAACATAGCGGGAATTCCGTTCCTTGACACAAAGGCCAGAATTGTAGATATTCATAAAGACTTTGAGGTTTCCGCAATTGACGGAATTACGCCAACTCTGTCAAATATGATTGTTGAAGAGATTGATAGCTTAGGGGTACCTACAGGAATATATCGTAATATAAAATTCAGACCAAATACTATTTTTACTGATGAAGCGTTTACAGGACTTGCCATTAATCCGAAGACTGGCAGTCGATATAAAATTGGTGACACAATAGAGCAATTCGCTACAATTGCGTTAGGTATAGTAGTCGAAGATCTTTATAACCAAAGAGGCAGTCATTTATCAAATGTAAAAGATAGACATAAATTTAAAGTAACTGTTAGTGCAGACGCGATTTCTATATCTGGTAATACGATAAATTTAATAAAATCTTTTATCATGGACATAAAACCATCTTATACGGATTTTATGTTGTCTCTCATTAAGTTTATATTTGATACAATTTTAGTGGAAGAAGACGTTTCTTTTAAGATGCGTTCAAGATTTTTTGACAATCCATATGTATCTCACCAAGTACCTCAGATACAAGATGAATGGACGCCCAATAGGCAAATTGTGGATAATTTCTCATTCATACCCTTGAATACGGATTTCCCAACAAATGGGTCTGTCGTATTACTAGACAATACGCCGGCTTTACATTTACCTCAATCGAAGACAGACTATATAAATAACCTAAACTTAAGAACACAAGATAATAGCAGTTTACCCGATAGCGTTATATTGAATGTGGGGAGCAGTCTGATTAGACCCGAAATTGTTTCTATATCTTTTGTCAACAGTGAAGTTTATGTAATTTTAGACTGCCCCACTAATTACCTAGCCGGATACCTAAACAAACCTAATAAAGTACGATACACATTTATTAGGTTTATTAAAAACATCTTAGATTCGGCCAATATTAGTTATGGGAATAGGGCGGACTTCGTTCCTACAAACGATATAAATGTGAGTATTGGGGACTACATTTATTTAAATGTTCCAGATGCACATAGATACAGAGTAAACGAAGTATCACAAGGTGGCGTGTTCGTTGCGCCTCAGTTACCCAATAGTGTAGTAGGCAATAGTGTAGAAACGATTATCCGAAGGCCAACAATATCACCTAGTCTAGTATTTCAAGGAAATTGCGAAATGGGCGGTGCGTATTTCTTTCGCATTAACAATATAGAAAACGCAGTATTTCAAGGAATCGAACCTGGTGACAAAGTAAACTTTGATGACGGAAAAGGGTTTGGGGTTATCACGGCGGTAACTCGTGAAGATGTTGTTTACTTCAAAGGTAAAGGCCCAATAGCCTCTGATACGCCTACCTCACTTACAATTACAAGAACTCGTGGTGCTAATATAGGTGATAACTTAGACGAAACCGTGACGGCAGCGGTTTCTGACACTTACATCAGAATACTGCGACAAGGATCTCAACGGTTTCCGGGTAAATGCCATGGTAATTATTTAGTATTACGATCTAGCAGTGTTTCACTAGACTTGTTAAAATTGGGCGATATGATACAAATAAATGAAGCGTACCTTGAACTAACAGAAGGCGTAGGTGTAGCTAGAATTGTATCTATAACGTTTGATAGTGCTCAAGAAGACTTTGAAATCACCGTCAATATCTCTGAAAACATTATGGGTTACCCCGAAACGCCGATAAACGTATCATTTTACATTATAAAGCAAGCTAATCACAAACTAACGAGGATAGAATGAAGCAAGACATTACGGAGATTTGTAACGTAAAGATAGTTGCAAGAGACAAGCATACCAATGAGATTATCGAAGAACGTGATGGGCACAATGTGTGGACATCTTACGGAAGAGAGTACTCATGTATGTTAAAATCTTATGATATTAGTGGAAGTGTCGTAAGAAGTGACAGAATCTTATATGTAGGTCTAGGAACAAGTACTCAGCCTGAAACTGTAAACGTGAGCAGCCTAGTCGAACCGGCTCGGTTGAATAATAGTGGCCAATGGCTTAAAAAAATAGATTTTACGAGATCGTCTTTTGGCTCTGGCGCTTATAAAACATCCGTTAGGTACGTTTGCGTTTTCGATGAAACAGATCTTATTGGTGATGGGGGCGGAACAACTTTTATTAGTGAATGCGGGTTATTCACGGACGGATTGCAGTATCCTCCTTATTCACAAGGACAGCGACAAAATAACATAGCTAATGCAAGCGCACAATCTCCCGTAGCATACCACTCTTTCGAGCCTATACCTAAAAATCCTTCAATACAGTTAGAAATAATATGGGAGCTAAGACACTAATATGAGAAAATACGTACCAAGATCTATTCTTAAAGGGGAAACACGTCCTAATTTTAAGAATGTACCACCATCTATTATATGTAATACCCCTATTGAAGTTGCACAAGGTATAGCAACGATCCCGACATTTGCTAATGTTCAGAATGCACCCGCAGCTTTTACATTAATTTTAGAAGAAGACTCATTCGGCAGAATACAAACACACTCAATTATCCTTAATAATGGCGCAGTAACCCACATTAAACAAAGAGTGGAAGAGGTAGTTAAAGACAATAACGGGGAATCACACGGCATTTTCACTGTCGATACAGTTGGCGCTTTTATAGTAATATCCGCACCTGATGCTAGTTTTCTTAGATGTATTCCACTAGACGGTTCAGATTACGAAGAAAGCGCTCATGTGCATCTTGGGCTTTTTACATATCCAGATCCTAGAGGAACATCTTACGCGTCAGATTTAAATTTTAAGTTGTCCCCAAGCTTAGATAATAAAGTGTCTGTTCTTACCAGTTATATTGCCCCATATGAAGATAGAACTAGCGAATCTATAAATAGGGCAATTGATAGTATTGCGAACAACACTGAAAACGCTTATTTAAGTATCAATGATGACTTTTATAAGGTAGTACAAGTAAAAGTAGATACTACTCATGGCAATGATGATCTTTTAGCCTTTATACAATCTTCTAACTTTTCAAACACCTCGATTGTTCCCATTCTTAGAAGGAACGCCACTTCATGGGTAAGATCCATTAAAAGTGACGCAATAGTAGAAAACTTTGGTAAGTTCTCGGAAAACGCGTCTAGGTTAGACATTGTCGGGTATATGACGAACATACCACTATATATACATAATAGATTCCACGTACCAGTCAATATAGCTAAAACATCAGATTTTTCTGAAATATATAATGCGTCTAGGGCTTTTATAGAAGAAAATGTTGTACCTAGCGATCCGGAAGGTAATATAGGTTTCAACACATGCTCTAATACGACAAAGATTTTTACCAATAAGGACATTCTCTTGGGCGGTGAAAAGTCTTTAGAATCCTATTTTAAAATAGGTAAGACAGACGACTTATTTGGGTCGGAAGCGGATATTCGCAATCCTATGACTTTTTGGATTGCGAGCGCTGACATAGAACAATCTGAAATTGATAACGCTTTAAATCATATCGCCAATTCTTCTGAAGAGGAAGTACCAGCATTACAGTTAAACAAGCAATTTTCTGCTTCATCTCGTATTGGTTGGGTATCCTACCCAGGAACCTTGTATGGAACAAAAGCGATGTCTGGATCTTTTAAGTGCTTAGATCGTTGTACTATAAGATACATGAACTCCGCTCAAGAAAAACTTCCAGCCTTCATATCTGAAGGGATGTTACTAACAAACGGAATTGACGCATATGAAATTGAAAGTGTCGTAGATCAAAAAACATTGTTATTGCGACCAATAAACGATTATGCAGATATATTACTAGGAGATGTCTCGCTTCTGCAAAGAAAAGAGTTAACACCTAATCTTACACAAAATTTTGATTTTTATTTTGGTAAAACACTGACTAGCAAACAAATAGCAATGTTTGCTACTAAGCCTATTAGCGTAGAAAGTATTATTAACAGTCAGCGTTCAAGTTCCGATCTTGCCCCAAATAGACTTTTGCCAGGCGATGATTTATTAGACATTGGGGTAATTACAAGAATTAAAAATAGCCGTTTGTCGAATTCCACATCGGACAATCAAAATGATTCTTTTAAACTAGAAGAAACTATTGGCACTATTGATAAACGCCTTGCGTTATTTAATAAGTTTCTACAAACAGCTGTAGGGCATAATATCCCAATCGGCCAAGGCGTATCCCCAATTAGCTTAGAGTCTTTAGCGTGTAATTCCTCAAGCACTCGAAGCCCGTTCAAGTCTAACACGGATTACCTTACAAACCCGACATCGATAGATAAGTTATTTAATGATTTGCCGTACAATACCATTCCACAGGTCCTATGTGAGAGTGCTTTTAGGAAAAACTCTACATCAAACTCACTAGTTAATGTACGAAATACTGTATACGAGTCGTTCAAAGAATTTGAAATACGAATTGTGAGTAGGGTTAAGAAATTCTGCAACCTTTGCTTTGTCAATAAGGGAACGATTACAAATTCATTTATTGACGAGTTTACTGTGGATAGTTGGAGAAATCTTGTAAAGTCCATCGAAGTTGGATCTGTGTCGGTGCCCGTACTACGTGATTTACTCGGAAACGAACAAATCATAAATTTGCCTGGTGTCACGCTTCCTCAATCAATAAAAGTGATGGACTTATGGTTTAAGCAATTATGCAATCTAGTATACTTATTATTAAATCACTACGGATACACATCTAATCTAGTATCCAATGTACCAAGAAGGTATTTCGAAACTTCTAGCACGCCCTTAGGCCAGACATTCTTGTATCAAAACTTACTACAACAATGTTTTAACAAAATGAGCAGTGTGTATAACTGCAAGCATTTAGGTGGGGGAATAGTGCAGTTGATCCCTCATAATGAAAGCGTGTATGAACACTTTAATATTAAAGATTTAGGTAAGCCTTTTGTACTATGCTATTTGCATACAAGCGCAGGGCAAATTCCTTACATTAAGCAAGCCAGGGTTTATATGGACGAATGGATCAATGCATCCTGTGCTCGGTTTAGTTTTGAAGGTTTGGATTCAACTCAGATAGAGAGCCTGTACTCAAACAACTGTCTTATAACCTACGCATCGGGGGACATTAAAAGCAATCTCAGCATTTCTACTGTACTAAATAAGGCGACAAATAAGGCTGAAATAATAGCGCAATTCGCAAACGACTCCGTCCTTCTTTCTAAACTTCCTGAGGTTTCTAGAGTTGCGCACACTTACACTATTGAAACATCTTATTCTAGCGTGTTTGTAGGAGAAAACTTTACTTACGTATTTATGCCATCTTTAAATGCATTTAAAGATGATTGTAAGATACTTACTACCTTACCCCGTTTTATAGGGTGTAATATAAATATAGATTTAGTAACAGCCACATACGACATTATGGAACGTGAAGACCTGTCTAATATCGCAACATTGACCAGTCCAGAATCGTTTCTGTTAAGTCACATACAACCATTTTTTAATGTGGATTATGTGAGCGAATCCGAAAAAGTTCTGAGGATTACCCCAAAACAAAATATAGGTGTTACAAGTGTATATCTGGACATCAAAATAGCTACACCAAATGGACACAGCATAAGTAAAGTAGTGGCTTGCACTAGAACTTGTGTTAATTACGACGGAACCGTATTTTTCAAAATCCCGACTGTTAATTTAATTGATCAAGAAGACGTTCAAAGTTTTAGAGAACTTATTCCAAGCACAGTCTTAGATAGTAGGGCGGAAACTACGGTGTCTTTTAACAATATTACTGTAAGTAGGCTAGAAGTAAACGACCCTGGGGTAAACGGCACATCGCAGTTATTTATCAACACTCTTCCCGCCTTAAGAACTTCATTGGCTAATACTGGCGCGTTTTTTGGGGGCGCTTTAACAAGCCCTTGGTACAGTGTAAGGGGCATAAATATACATAATTATGTTCAGCCCGCAATAACACACGTCTTAGTTCCCGCAAGAGTAACTAACGATAGCGTGGAAAGAGGGGTCTTACACGATAATGTAAATTATGAGAAGTTGGCAAACGCAGGGAGGATAAAATTAGACATACTTCCTAGTACTAAGTCCTTTAAAGCCGGGCAAGCGCCGCAAGACCATATTTCCATAGAATCCGATAATGATTCTACGGCGATAAGTGTTGTGCAAAAGACCAGCATTGCTCAAGCGGAAAATGTGAGCTTATATAAACTTGCCAACGGGGGTCTAAATGACATTAAGTCGGGTATACTTATTAAGACAGAGCCTAGGTCATCTTCTAGTGAAAGCCTAGAACCGTTAACCGAGCACCCACAATTATATAGAACATTCGTAAATAAACTTTCACAACCCAAGACTAGGCAAGCGGGTGTGTCTGCAATATCAGTAGTAAACGACTACTCAAATACACCTGCCATACTTGGAGTAGCATCGCAATCATTAACTACCCCATCATCGCCCGAAGCGGACAATTTTGCTATCGGGGCAGTTAGCGCAATTTCTAGAGTAGATAATCAAACGGATGCTCAGACAACTGTTAGACCGTTAAATGCGTCGCTACAAGCTAATCAAAATGTTATTTTAGATGATATTGTTATTTATGAAGGCTCTGATAACGTTGCTAGCGGAAATGCGCGGACAAACTGGAGAGGTACGGGATTTAAACGTATTGGTGGGCGAGCAACAAGTCTAAATACCATTACAAGTGCGAGACAGCCAGACTTAAATACGCCATTCGGAAATTCAAGATCTTACCAGTCAGCACACGTTAAACTAGTAAACGGCAAGTTTTTTAAGTATGTAGATTCACATAATAAATTAGGACCAGCACGCGGTAGAGGATTTTCCTCAGCCAACGTTTCCCTTGTTAATGGGAAGTCTGGTACTTTTAAAGATCTGAATAATGTGGGGATTAAGTATGAAAATCTGCCAAACTACGTTGGTGAGAATGACATATTGTTCTCATATGAAATAAACGGACCTTCTAGCTACTCAGTAAATCTTGATAGTGAGAATGGGCAGTACACAGGTTCATTCTCGCTTTTCAACATATTTAGTACAATTAGCAGTAGTTATGTATTTTCAAGACTATCCGACGCATCAAGACCCATATCAGTAAGATTTAAGTTTGGTGAAGACTCATATCAGTTTTTGCAAGATCTAGTCGGGACGGGATTTTCTACGGGAAAACTACCTAATACACAAGATACAGCCGATTTAGATTGGACTGGTGATAATCTATACGCTGAAGGGTTTTTACTAGACTCCCTAATTACAGATGACATGGTAAAAAGCTACAGAGACTACTTTGGGTATGAAACAGACTCTCAAGCGTATGATGTCGTCTTACAGCATGCAACAGGACAAGGTGATCCTTTATCAAATTGGCTTGCAAACGCCAAGTCGGTTGAGATTATTATCCATGGTAGAGAATGGAACGCCAATATCCATTCTTTGGTTGTTAGCGGAGGAATGTTTATCGGTAACAACTTTATAGATAGAACATTATCAATCTTAGTTGACAAGGAGCGAACATCAGCGCTGATTAATGTTCATCGCGGGTCATTAAATTTATCTGCTTCTGACGATATACATTTAGCGTCAAACAATATAACGGGCGCGGGCGTAACTAGTTTACAGAAGTCCATCTCAAGCACGTCCAATTTAGAATTAGGCCTAGCTAGAGATATCAACTTAATGATGCTCCCAATAAGACCCGTATTACAAAATAGAAATATCGTGGGGGCGACACAGCAGCAAATCAGAAGTATGTCCGACGCCAAAACTTTGGCTTCTCTATACTTTGTTGCGGGCATAGACGACTACATAGTTCCTGAAACATTAGAGTCCCCTAATGAGTCGTTTTCAACTTCGTTCCATTCAACTGCATCGTTGACTGACGAGCAGAAAGATGCGATTGTAGCGTCTAGAAAAAACATTTTAGACTTTAAAATTGTTTCATCATCCGCTAGAATTGTACGTCCTGAAACACCTGGTAAGGACATGTTTGTTGTTAATCCCGAGTCTTGGCAACCAATCGTATACACCAACACATTAAATGAACAAATTTTTGCAGTATCCAGAGATGAACATAATTATGATGATATGCAGGATTATACGGAAATCGGCAAAAAATATTTAATTCTTGACTTGGCGGATTACTTAACACACGAGAAGGATGAGACAATTTCGTACTTAAAGAGCTACGTAACATTCGATATTGCGTCAGAAGATGATACGATTACATCCGAAATAGGTGCTGCTAGAAGAAACGATATTGCCAATTCTTTCCAGAAGGAGCTAAATACCACATCTGAATCGATTAATTATGATTTGATCACCAATGATGTAGAACATCCCCAAGGTATTATAAGAGCATTCTCTACTGCGGATAGTTATGAAGATGATGTAGATTACTCTTTCTCATCTCCGCTTAATATCAGTAAACTAGAATCTAGATGCCTTATTAGCAAAAAGATTTCAGATTGGGACGACTTTTTAAGTATAAAAACGATATTCTATACTCAAGACTACGATAAAGAGTTAAGCAGATACTTAGACAACAATACCATATTTCATATAAGACAATTTAAAGGTACGGGTGCTCCTACATTTTGCTCAAATGTAGTTTCAAGGTATGGATGTAGATCTTATATAAGGCCTGTTATATATGAAAATAAGTGGGCGTATGTTATGGAGATACCGTTCAAGAACCTCATAATCACTGTTAAATTAAATACAGTGATTATAGATGGGGTCGTTTACCCATCGACTGACTATAGTATTGCTAATAATCTGTATCAACAAAGTAGCAAGGTGCCCGGCATACTATCATCTTATAAAAAAGACTGTATTAATAACACTGTAAACTTTCTACGAAAAGATATTGATGGAAATACATGTGCGTTCCCAAGACCTTGTATAACTTGGATAAACGCACACGCAGAGTTCCTAACACACAGCGCATCCAATTTTGGGCAACTAATATCAGTTCAAATACAACCGTCTCACTATATGCCTACTTGGATTGACCGACATCCTCTACGTCCAGGAGTATTTGATTATTACAAACGTAACCAATTTACCGCGGGATACAACTTTATAGATATTGCAAAGTTTCTTAGAACATCGACTGAAATTGTTATTAGGTCAGTTAATAGTGTTTTAAACCCCTTGGATATCCAAATACCCGATACAGGATCTATCTTAAGCAAAGGCTATAATAGCCAAAAAAGCGCAACTAGGGGATTTGTCGATAAGAATAGTAAGGTTTGGCAGTTTAATAGTGAACCGGACTATAATGAGCGTGCATACTCCTTTATTAACAATCATCTAATGTCAAATAATTTTTATGTGATTTCAGGCAATCTTTATGCAAGGACAATTAATGACATCTTAGCTTCAGGCGTTATATTGAAATACAAGTGGTATAAAAAGAGCGTTATTGGTGTGCAAAACGCAAATATGGAAAAGGTCACTTTAGACAGTGACGGCAATTTAGTCGACACACCGTGTGATTCAACAAATAGGGCGTATTACAATTTATTAAATAGATTTGATTTTCTTGACCCAGCACGACTTGACGGAGAGTTTAATAAATTGGCAGATATCACGTTTTGGTACGCCGGGGATGATTCTAGATTAGGGCAACTAAATGAATGGCTACTAAATACGGACGCCAATGATGATAGCTTACAAAATATTGGTGAGTTTATAAGAGCTTTCCTAGCGCTTGGTGTGGATGTTTGTAGGCTTTACAGAATGAAGAACATCGGAATGACATCTCCAAGCTCTCAATTAGATAGTGACGCATCTGACTTTTTGAGTAAATCCTATAGCTTACTTTCAGATGTTCAACTGTTGTACCCTGACGACACACTAGATACGCGTAAATATGGGATAGTATCCACCCTCACAGTGCCTCACGTAGTCAAGTTCACTAGAAAATAGCTAAAAATTGCCGGCAGGCGTTATTTAGATCATTGTGAATAACAAAAAGGTTTGAATACTTAACGTGTATAGAAATTATTTTTTATCTTTTTTATTTTTACCTTGTTTAGGCTTTTTACCCTTAATATCAAAGTCGGGTATAAATTCGAAGGTGTGATTTGTATCTAGACGCAGTTCGTATTGAGGAATTACGACTTTTTTAGATTTTCCCATTTAGGCGTTCCTTTAAAAAAGTTGCAATTTCATTATTGTAGACTTCGTGAGCGTCTTGTAATTTATTAGTGAAGTTGCCAAATGCTTCGAAACTCTCTGAGTTTCTATCAGTATCCTCAATAATTTCTTCAATCGTGTTCACGAGATTATCAAAGATTTGAAACACATCTCTGACAGTTTCGATGTATTGATTGCTGTTTGGGTGTTCCGCTAGAGCAGTACGACTGCAACTTAGCAAATCATCGAGTTCCAACATTTTTTTAATTTTGCCTTGGTATTCGGTAAAGAGACTAATCCCATGACCTACCCAAGAGCAGTATGCTAGAAACGAATTATAGGTTTCATGTGTGTTTTCAAGTGCTACTTGATTCAAGTCGTATCCGGCTGAATACAGCAAGCTTTTAACAACATTAGAGAAATCGGTTTGAATTTCCGCCAAAATGTTTAAGTCATCATTTGATGGATGTTCTGGATTGTAATCTGTAATAAATGCGAGCCACATCCCAGGCACATAGTTCTTTGAAAATGTCATAGTTCCTCAGCGTGTAACTTGTGAGCAGTAGGAGCAAATATCAGAGCCGTTGTTGTCATCGCTATCACATGTTTCGCCACAACGAATGCAGGTGAAACTGTCGCTCTTAAATTTGCCGTCAATTGAGATTAGACCGGCATTGTAGAAATCTCTAACAATTCTTCCGTAGGATCCTTGAAGTAGTCCTCTGTCAGCAATCTCTTGAAGAAGCTCAACAATTTCGTCGTATGAAGATTCGCCTGCTTCAAATTTAATAATCTTGTTTGTAATATCAGACATGTTTATTCCTTCTTGTTAGTAGCGCATCCGCTATTTTAACTTATATTAACGTTTATGCCATGAGTCTGCAAATGGTGCGGAGTCAAGTAGACCTTTCCCAATAAGTGCGATTTCAAGTGCTTCCGTACCGCTTCTAAATTTATCAACGGCAATAAGTGCAGAGTGTACCATGCCTTTTACATTTTCTAAACCGAGTCGTAATTCTTTAGCAACTTCTTGGATAGATTGTTGTGCTTCAAGTACACGGCCAAAGTCTTTGCCAACTCCTTCATCAAGTGCTGCTTGTCTGTTTACGATTTCATCACAGACTGTAGATAGTCGTGTTAACTTGTCGAGCACAATATCAAGAGCTTCGGGATTGAATGATGCGGGAGCTGGTTTTGGAGCTTCTTCTACGGCATCACGAGATGGCTTGGAAAAATCGCCTAATGACCCAACATTGTGATCAATTGCGGGAGCTCTACGTCTTGAACGTGTTGTTGGAGCTGGTTTTGGTGTGTCTGGTTCAAAGGGTAGATCTGGAACTTGTGCTTCAGGTTCTGAAATTTCTTGAACGGGTTGTTGTGCCTGGTTTAATCGTGCTTCGCTTGCTTTTACGGCATTCATAATTGCTTGAACCACGATCCCACGTCTTGCATTTGTTGGGCTAGCTGTAATTTGTTTTGCCAATTGCGCTGGGTCTACAAAATTTCTGCTTGCTAGCATTAAGTGTGTGACACTGATGGTGTTGTCGTTGCATACGGCTTCAGTATTGGCAACATCACCGGCTTCGATATATTGAACGAGTTGTGATACGATATCGCTCATGTTTTCTCCATGTTTGAGTTAATTGGGCATCCCCTGTAATTAATTATCACTCTTTTTGGGGATCTTTTAAGATCTGTCAAAGAATCTTCGGTTTGAGTAATAACACACAGACGCCTGGGTATCTGTGCATAAATTTAAAGTACTGGAGCAGTTGCCTTGGCATCTTAAAACTTCTTGCAGAATGTCCCAATTTTCCTTGCAATGAGCATGCACCACTTCTCTCAGTTTTACCTGCGTAGGTTTATAATATGAAGTAGACTCGGGGTCGGCTATTAGATTGTCTATATCAACGACGCTAAATCTTCTTGGCACGCGATAACCAGCTTCTAATGCGATCTGTCTGGCCTCAGTGTTATTAACTCTGAATGCTTGCAGCATTATAAATCTCCATTGTAACAGTTTCTGTTTGCGCTTGGCCTTTTTCAGCGATTACACATAAGAACTGACAGTCATCAATACCAATTGTTTCAGCAATTGCGTCTTCAAGTATTTTGATGCGATTAGACACGTCAATTCGCTTAAAGCGGTTGCCAGTCTTTTGGTAGTTTTTGTTTTCAATCTGTGAAAAATAAAAGGTTAAGTGCAATATCATTGGGACGTTTTTAAACTCAACGGATGGTTTTGTCATAACGTCTTTTATGATAAGCGCCTTTACATCTTCCTTGTAAGTTCTACCAACAGTCGTCAGTACACGGTTTTTGCCACGTGTAAAATAAATTGCATTTACTGAGGGGGGCATTGGTATGCCATCAATCCTCGTCAGACTTTTCCCAAGGGCGACTGCCTTTAACATTTGAAAATCCTGCTTGTATATTGTTTAACCTACTTGTTGTGTCAGCGTCTTGACCACGTAAAGTAATCACACGAGAGAGTACTTTATAATTCTGTGTACACATATTTTGTGCACTTTCCAAATAAGTTTTCATAGCTGAGCACTCTTGATACGAGCACATCGCCTTCATATAGTCATCATTAAATTCAAAAGAGTCTTTTCCAACTTCTTTAATAAGAGCACTTTTGACTGCTGATAAAATCTGACTAGCGCAGTTAAGTTTTACAGTCGCATCCGAAAGTAACCCTTGTACGTATCTCGTCCAAATAATATGTGCGGACATTATGTTCGAAATATCAGATGTACTAAGGCTGTCTAAGTCCTCGGGCAACACACCTCGATAGGGTTCGTCATTCACGTTAGGTAATTCCTCTTCGCTTACCTCGGTATTAATACCGAGGAGGGCTAGACGAGCCTTACTTGAGAACGGAATATTTTCGTACATATCATAAATTCTTTTGATTGTGTTACTCATCTTCTGGCTTACATGTATATGCGTAGGGGCATGACGAACATTCCCAACTACTTGGTTGTCTAGCCACTTCTTGCCCAGATGTACAAGCAAGCATAATATTATAGAGCTCGTTTGATATTTGTTGCTGGACTTGATCATCGGCGGGAAGATAAAAACGCTTATGTACGTCCTTATCTTTGTTGTAGTAATCATAAATAATCCACTTTGCACCAATCGCAGCTGCATACGCATTTGCTTGTAGCACGTGCTTGTGAATAGGAGACTTTAACGAGTCCCACGTTTTACTAGCGGATGTTTTGAGCTCATAAACAACTTTATCACCAACTTGAAAATCACCAAACGGCTTTTCAAAGGTAAACACCGCATCAACACTTCCGCTCACGTTATGATCGATAGACCACTGACAGTCACCGATTTTAACTTCATTTTGAACAGAAATATGAATGTCTGGTGAATTAGCGTGCCATGATCCAATCGCTTTAATGAGTTTTTCTTGGATCCATTCGTGGACTACAGTGCCGTGATTGAACGTACGTCGTAATCCTGGAGAGATGTTATTTTGTGGATCTGTTTTATGGTATGCGTAATATAACTTACGTTCACAACCACCAAAGCTAGAAGGATGAAATCGGCCATCTGGTACACGATCATTTTGATTATTGAGTCGCTGATCGTAGTCGTTAAAGATAGCGTCTAAGTCTAAAAATTCTTGTAATTTCACTTTTTAAAAGGGTCCTGAGTGCCATGTGTAAGTTTTACACTGGCTTCGAAAGGAGCTGTACCGTGTGTTTGACAACGTGGTAAGCTACCTTGTGTATCTAATTTAGATCCGCAAATTGGGCAGCCCCTATTAGCAGTCTTGACCATATTGATAAGATTGTTACTTCCTAGTACTGAGTTCTTTTCCATCATGATTGTCAGCGCCCTGTCTTCCAACTAAAGCTTTCAAAGCCTCACTTGGGATAAAGTGAATGTTATTTCTAACTTTACTTGTATCATAAGGGTTGCGTGAACTCAAGACGTAGATACTCCCTAAATTACCGACTTTAATTCTGCCGTTATTTAGTAGGTGTTCAAGTTGTGCGTCTACTTCGCTTCCGCCCAGCTGTTGGCAAACCTGCCTTCTGCTGTCAGCGGGACTCTTAGACTTATAGCATTGCACATGTGATTTACTATTCTCTGGTTGCATTCTTGTAATATACTTTCATCGTTTGGCGCTTCTACTAGAAGCTCGTCGTGTACTTGTAGTAACATCCTCACGCCTAGGGTACCGCCTTCAAGACAGTCGCCACCTAGCATAGGATCTTGATCAATGGCTAACATCGCCATCTTTGTAATGTCCGCAGCCGAACCTTGAATTGGGGCATTGATTGAGTCGCGTTCCGCCTTTGCCCTGATGCCATGATTAGTACTCGTGATACTCATAAGACGTCTGTAACGTCCCATAAGTGTACGAACACAATGTTGTGGATCATTGACTAAGGTTGATTGCGTGTGCTGAATATAATCACGCACCGCAGGAAACGTGTTAAACCAAGCGTTGATTTTTTGTTGGGCTTCATTACGACTGATACCAAGTTCTTCACCAAGAGAGCCTGGACCTTTGCCGTACATAATACCAAAGCCGATTGCCTTTGACGCATCACGAGCACTGATTAGTTTGGGCACTAGATTAGGATCTTTAGAAAGCTTTTCGTAGATTTGGAACGCACGTTCTTCGTTTACTTTAGCCTTCTTCATGATACCTTTAATTGCGTCTTGTGGTGTGTCAGCGTCGTCCATTACTTTAGCACCAACGGCGTCCTCATACTCGTATCCGAGCATTCTTGACGCAGTAAAGCAGTGTAGATCGAGACCATCGCTGATTGCTGTACACATAGCCTTGTCAGCAGACATGTGAGCCATAACACGCATTTCTATCTGACCATAGTCCCATACGCCAAGCTTGTATCCATCACTTGCAACAAACGCTTTACGAATTTCCTTACCGGCGTCTCCTTTACGAGGTATGTTTTGCAAGTTTGGGTCGCTTGATGATAGTCGACCAGTAACAGTACCCGTTTGATTAATTGACCCGTGAATACGACCATCTTTCTCAATCTTCTCAACAAGACCAATTAGATACGTACCTACGAGTTTATCTAGCTTTCTGTACTCTAAAAGCATTTGTGCGACAGTAACGCCCTTGCTTGCAAGTATTGTTAGCGACTCCTCATCTGTGCTCGGCTCATCTGTATCAGTAAACTTAACAGGCTTGAGCCCAAGACCGCCTTTAGACGTATCGCCAAAGAAATACTCCTTTAGTTGCTTGACACTACGTATATTGATCGGCCTGCCTACAGCACGAAATATATCAGCATTAATTTCTTTCATGCGAGCTTCCATCGGAATACGCAGATCAGTTAACTTCTGAGAGTCAACCTTAAACCCTCTGCGTTCCATACGCCAAAGGCATTTTGTAAATGGAGCTTCTACCGCCATAAAGTACTCAAAAAGATTTTCATGAATACCCACATCATTAACTACTGCGTCAGACAGTTGTCCGCGTAGATACTCTGATAGCTGCCAAGTAGCAAATGCGTCAAGAGTGGCGTATCTTGCGACAACGTCCACATTAGCCCCAATTAACTTAGATGCTATGTCATTCTCAGACTTTACATTAAAGATTTCTTTAAACGGTTTCATAGCAATACCTAGTAGGTCATTAGATAGATATTTTAGACCCAACTCCCCCCTCGATTGTCGATTTTCATCATACAAAAAACCCATACTTAGCGTATCCGCTATAGTACCTTTAAATTCGGGAACGCCCACATTTGCTAACATGTGCATGTCATATTTAGCGTTATGTAGCACCCAAACACGATTAGGTTGAATAACTAACTCGTGAAAGGCTGGTGATAATAGATGTTCCAAGCTAAATAACCAACGATCTTTGCCGTCGGACATACTCCAATAAATGGGAATGTCGTTTAGTTTGTTTAGCCCTGTGGTCTCCGTATCCAGAGCCAATCTGCTATCCCAACCGCCCTTCTTGCTCATAAACTGCGTCATTAGCAAGTCAAACTGTGAATCAGTACTGATGACAGTCGGTTTTGGCAGTGAGACGAATTTCATTTGTTTTATCGCTTACGTTGTGGTGGCGCAATAACGGTTCTTGGTGCTTGTTGAACCCCAGTCATCTTTGCGTGATATGCTGGGTTTAATTCAACCTTAAATATATCAGGGAAATCTAGTGGGTCATAAAGTTCCTTGATCGCTGGGTGGAAATGTTGCCCATCGAATAATGGCGCTTCAGGGTAAACTGCTCCACTAGGATCATTCATGCTTGGCACTTGAAAATGATCAATAAATACAATGTCTTCACCAGGTGGTACAAGAATTGTAGTATCCTTGTCTTTTCCGCGCTTAGCAAGTGGTAGAACAACATCAAAGATCTCCGCAGGACGTGGGTCATCACAGTGACTGCATTCATAGGAAATCTCTAGTAAGTCCTTATTCCCGCATTGACATGCTCTAGGCTTGGAAAACAATTCCTCAATCTCTTTGCCATTGAGATTTGTTGTTTCCATATCTACTTGTACGCGTTTACAAGCAGCGCAAGAAAACTTGCTTGGTGTCAATTTGCCAGGCTTCTTACCGGGTTCGATACACATACCACAAGATTTGCTAATCTCAGACGCAATACCAATCAGTTGTGAAGCGTGTCCGGGGCCTACTTCAATAAATCCGCGTCTGCCAAATACTTTTGGTCTGCCTTCGGAATCCCATTGGCGTTTTTGTGCGGGTGATTGTGGTTGATCATAAGTGATATCGCCATAATCATTTGTTGATGTGTAGAACCAGTCGAGAGCAATTACAGAGAAATATCTCATGCGTCTGCCAGTGTAGCGCTTATCTTCTTGATCATATTGTGCTTTACAGCTTGGGCATTCAACACCCTTTTGATTACCACGTACACATAAGAATGAGCGTAGATATGCTTTTCCGTCGCGAGTATCTTTGAAAGTATGGCGAGGCCATTCGAAATAGGGAACCTTGATATCGGCATTTGAGTAGCTTGGGTATAAGCAGTCGATGAAGAGAATGTTTGTTGGCTTTTCGCCGAGTTTGATTTGCTTTAAGTAGCTGTCATTGTAACCAACATTGTCGGTTGACTTTTCTGGCTTAGTATCAAGCATTTGTGATGTGCGGAACCATTGTGTCATGGTTCACCTTTCCTTCTCCACTGAAATAGCGGAAGTGACTTAGAGAGAGCCTCTTGGAGCTCTTTTTGTGTGAGTGTGTCGGGTTGACGAGTATGATAATCAACTATCCACGTATCCGTGCCTCGTTTACTTAACCTTATCGCAATTTCTAGCTGTCCTTTGCGACCCGCCT
>JACCDO011527611.1_pt1 | contig 21107 bp, 15 predicted proteins | sample 7446101 | NCBI WGS metagenome assembly JACCDO01 (sample SAMN15323440, study PRJNA562643) | freshwater metagenome | isolation source: river surface water | place: USA:Blue River Watershed | collected 2017-08-16
CCCGCAAAATTGCACAGGCGATCTCGTAGCTCAGCTGGTAGAGCAATACACTTTTAATGTATGGGCCCTGGGTTCGAGTCCCAGCGGGATCACTAAAAAAACCTCACGAAAGTGGGGTTTTTTGTTTGCCTATAGTCCCACTTTTTTCTATTCAACAGAAAAATACAGGAAGAAAAAAGCGCTACTTTCGCAACATGAGAAAAATTTATTCGATAATCTTATTGGCTCTTGTGTGTTCCTCTATGTTTGGGCAAGCCAAATGGTCCAAACGCCTAGGAGGCCCATCTTTCGAAGAGGGACTAGATATTGATACGGATGTTGATGGCAATAGTTATACTGTGGGTTATTTCTCAGGTATCGCCAACATGACTGGACAATACTACTCATCGAATGGCTTGTATGATGGTTTTGTGATTAAAAACGATTCTTCAGGCGTTCTGCAATTTGTCAAAAAAATTGGGGGTTCAAACAATGACAAAGTACTGAGCATTGATGTATCCAGCAATGGCGACTTTGCAGTGACAGGTTACTTTTCAGAATCACTAACACTTGACAATACAACAATCAACGCAGCGGGTGAGCAAGATATTTTTGTGGCCAAATTTGAATCCAACGGAAATTTGATTTGGATAAAAAACTTCGGTGGTAGTAATGTCGAACAAGGAAACGCCATTCATCATGACAACAATGGCAATCTCATTATCACTGGCGAGTTTTCAGGAACTTGTGACTTTGGCGGCATAGCGCTTACAGCTGTGAGCAACTCCATTGATGTATTTATTTTAAAATTGAACAGCCAAGGTGAGGTCCTTTGGGTAAAAAAAGGCAGTGGCTCAGCTACTGACAGGGGAGTTGATGTTGCCATTGATGACAACGGTGGTATATATGTTTGCGGCGAATTCAGTGACACGGTTGAATTTGATGTTGTACACAACAATCAAATGTACAATGCGATGTTTCTCATCAAATACAGTCCAAGTGGTCAGGAACAATGGTTCAGGCACATGGGCAGTGGATCTCAATTGAATGCAGGTTCAATAGCCATTAAAAACAACAATCTCTATTTTACCGGTGATTTTGATGGAACGCTATATTTCATTATCAACAAGGACCCAAGCAACAGCCTAGAAGGCATTTATGAGAACGCATTGTTTTTGGTCAAATATGACCTAAACGGGAACATCATTTGGAAAACTGCCAACAGTTCAATGAGTGACATCCGATGTGGAAAAGTAGTCATTGACAACAACAATAAGATTTATGTTGCCGGTGATTTTCTCTGTCAATTCAATGAATATGCCGACGAGTATGGCAGTGGCATATTCATCAGTCAGGGGTCGTGGGACAATTTCATTACACAATTTGACCAACAAGGCAATTGGGTGGAGGCCCGACAATACGGTGGAAGATATACAGATTACCTCTATTCATCAGCCATAAAAAACAACCAGCTCATCACAACAGGCAGCTTCATTCGCGACTATCTTATCACTGTTAACCCCTACCAATTTATCCAATATGGGACGAACAATTTGGATTACAACCTCTTATACGGTGGTGGTAGCTATTGCAATGACCCCTACTATTACCACTACGTCAACTTGATGGGCGCGGAACAAAACAGCGGTTTACACTCTGATGTTTTCATCAATTCTGCTATTGATTTCAATCGTGCCCCTATGGATTTCTTTTCCAGATCAGGCCTCAATTGTAACAGAGATTTCATTGAACCTCAGTTGTATTTCAGCTATTCCAACATACCTGTTCAAGACAGTGTTATCAACTGTGGGACCCCAGGTATTTACGTTTACCAACAAATCTATGATTGGTGGCTCCGTCCCAATATTGTGAGCACATGGAGCAATGGAGTAGTAAATTGGGAAAGTTGGTTTGGTGAAACAGGGAATTACAGTGTGCATTATGAGTACTTGGATGGTTGCTACATCTGGGAAGACACTGTGCATGTTACATACAACCCCAACCCAGAGGTTCCATTGATCAGTGACAACTTGCAATTCAACAATTCCAATTATTATACGACTTGGGTATATGCTTGTCAGGGAGACACCGTGCAGCTCTGGAGTCCAAATTACAATGACACAATGGTAAGTTGGACCTTGAACAACGTCCCTATCAACCCTGATGAAGTTTTAACCACTGGTGACTACTATGTCCGAAGGACGATTCCATCAACAGGATGTTATAACTACAATGCTGTGCATGTAGAATTCAAAGATTCATTGAGCGTCGTCGAACCAAAAATTAAAATCACTTACAATGGAAGTGTATTTGAATCCGATACGTTGCACATGTGTCTTGGTGAAAGTTTCAATGCATTATTTTATGACAGTCTAACCAATCCGCTTGCAGACATCAACACGTGCTTTCCTGACTTATCATCTGTAAACTGGATTAGCAATGATTCCATAGCCAATGCAGAAATTGGTGGGTATTTAACACAAACCAACTGCTCTGCATGGAATATGATACCCACTTATCCTGGTATTTATGTCAACGATTTTGCTGTTGAATTGGTGCGTTACAATCCTTGTGGTACAGAAATCGAAACAGTTCACCGCAGAATTGTTTTCAATGTTCATGAATTAGAAGATTTTGAATGGGATTTTCAAATATTACCGGAGGTACCACTTTGTCCAGGTGAATCTCCCTATTTCTATTTGAGCGACAGCACGTTGCATGTTAAGTGGGAATATTGCAACGACTGTTGGTCAGGCTGGGAATCCACAGCTTACTATCCTGATGCCGGTGGGCATAACGTTTATGTCGTTGATACCATACCCTCTGATTGGGGATGTTCATTTGTCAAAGACACCATGTTATGGTTGGAAGTTACAGAGCACCCTCAATTGGTCATCAACACCAATCCGATGAATGCCATCATTTGTCCATTTGATTCTGTTTTGATTAATGCCAATAGTAATCTAATTCAATACTGGGTGGGACCTGATGGCAATATACCCAACACAACTTCAACCTTTTATACAGAAACACCTGGAAACTATTATGCTGTTGCCGATTACGGAGAAGACTGTAATGTGGTATCCAATACAGTAGAACTCATCCAATACAATACCCCCTATTTATTGGCCAGTCCTTATGGGGTGATTTGTAATGGCAATCCCGTGACCATTACTGTTCAAACCACAGAGGGAAGCGTAGTGAACTGGCTGCCTCCATTATCTGGAAGCAACATGAGCCAAACCATCACTGAAATTGGAACCTACACGTGCAGTATTGACGCCTGTAATATCTACACCGAAATCTCGATGAATGTGATCATTGACTCAATGGACTTGTTCATCGAAAGCACCGATGAAGATCTTACATTTTGTCCAGGGGACAGTATCGTGTTGATGGGTCCCGATAATCTTGCGACTTATCAATGGACAGATCCGTTGAATAGTGAATTGGGCCAATTATATGTTAACGAACCGGGAATTTACACGCTCATTGGGGCATCAGGTTCAGGGTGTAGAGATACTACGTCAATTGTCGTCAATATGTTCAATGAATATCCAGAAATCTCAGTGATGGAAGACACTACCATTTGTGCGCGAGAGGAAGCCTTTCTTCATGCTGCTTCTGGTGACAATATCATTTGGTGTAACTCCAATTCGTACACTGATTATTTGTCCAATGGTCCAACTTATACCACTCCGCATCTTTTCGACAACCAAACCTATTATGTATACGCAAGCACTGCCAATTGTCAATCGGAAATATATGAAATCACCGTAATCGTTGATGATCATTGTCGGGAGATTGATATTCCAAATATTTTCACACCAGATGATGACGGGCATAATGATTGTTTTCCAGATGATGAATACGATTATGATTTGGATTTAGACATCTATGACCGTTGGGGGAAAAAAGTTTTTCATAAAGAAAAATTAAAAGGTGGTTGGAAAGGATTAAATAATGGAGGTCAAAAGCTGAACAATGGCACCTATTTTTATGTCATCAAAGCTACTTTCTACGATGGTGAAACTGAAACTTACCAAGGAGATGTCATGATTCTTGAAAAATAAGAACACTTTTGTTTTCCTGCCTTTGAACATTTTTTGATACGAAAACCCTGTTTTTTATTTTTATTTGTGCCATGACAAACACTTTAGGTCGCCTTGCTATTTTAATAATTATCAGTATTTCCTTTTTTTATCCATCGAACTTTTCAGCCCAAAACTTTGCTTGGGCCAATTGGTATGCAACGAATTCTGATGAAGATAACTTTAACGCTGTTTGCACAGATGATAGCGGAAACGTGTTTCTTGCCATTCAGTTCAACAATCTAATAACCGTCGCAGGTGAAAGCTTCCAAACAGCACCTGTCGAAGATGTGCTCATCATCAAAATGGATAGCCTCGGTAATGCTATCTGGGCCAATCAAATATCTTCACCCTACTGGGACCAAGTGAATGGCATGGATTGCGATAGCGAAGGAAACCTATATCTCACTGGGCACTATTTCGGGAACCTCACCGTAGAAAACACTACCATGGTGGGGAACGCGGGTGGTCGAGAATTTTTCTTGATCAAATACAACAAAGACGGTCAATTACTTTGGACAGTCAATGGTGCCAATATCTGGAATGAAGAGGGAACCGATGTCATAGCTACTGCTGATGGCGGAGTTATCGTAAGTGGTCGAGGTAATAATACCGCTCAATACGGAAATCTCACTTTACTCAATCCAGGAACAGGATGGTATATGCAAGAATTCGTGGCCAAGTACGATGCCAATGGAACGGGAGAATGGATCCATTCCTGCGGACCGACGAATTCCACCAACGAATTTTACTCCAAAGCAAAACTTGAAATATCGAACGACGATGCATTTTACATCGGCTACACAGGTAGTGGTGAATTTGTTTTCTACGGCGACACCATTCGTCCCAATTACTACCCTGAATTTTCAGCTGGTTATGATGCCGTGATTGAAAAATGGTCTTTATCTGGAGAGCCACTATGGGCTTGGACAGGTGGTTCATTAGGAAGTGATTTAATCGAGGATATTTCCGTGGATCACTTAGGAAGGGTTTACACTTCATTCAATAGTTTGGGTCAATGGACTTTTGCTGGTGATTCTATTTTGACCCCGCCAGGTGATTGGGCCACTACCGCTATCCGACTGGATACAGAGGGCAACGAAGATGCCTATTGGACCATGTCTGGTCTTAAACTTTGCAACACCCTTGCGTTAGAAGCAGATGGTCAAGGCAACATATGGGTGGGTGGAATGTTACGGTATGACGTGACTACCCCCTACGGAACAGTCAGCAGCAGTGGATTGGAAGATCGTGATGGTTGGTTTTACCGCATCAATTCTCAAACCGACTCCATTGACCGCATGGATGGTATCACAGGTCAAGGTTGGCAATTTGTGAATGGCATGGCCTATTGTCCTTACACCGATGACCTTTACATTGGTGGCAATACCAGCGGGAGTATCCAAGCACCTGCCTACTTTGGGTGGACTGATTCACTGCCTCAGCCATACGGAATCAACGGTGCAAGTTATCCTTACTTGTCTAAATACAACATGCTCCCTTGTCAATCGCCACTTGAAATAGCTTCAACCGATTCATTGATTTGTCTCAATGAGTTGTTGTATTTGACAACCAACCACAATTTGGATTTTCAATTGTGGAGCGATTCATCCAGTTACTCCTTTCTAGAAATTAACGAGCCCGGAGACTACTGGGTACAAGGCTGGGACGAGCGCGGGTGTATGCAAAAGGATGAAATTAATATTATCCAAGGTCAATACATCACATTTACCACCATTGCCGATTTGCCCAGTTGCTTTGGCGCATCGGATGGTGGATTTGATTTAATTTTTCCTCCTTCTCAAAACATCAGTTCGCTGCAATGGAGCAACAATTTGGGAACCAACGAAGATGTTACTGGAATTGATGCTGGCAATTACAGTGTTACTGTTACCAATGATGATGGCTGCGTGACCTCATTTAATTTTATTCTTCAACAACCCAGCTTGCTCAATGTCTTCATCAACAGCAATGCTGCGCAGCCCACTGCCATAGCCAATGGGGGAACTCCACCCTATTCGTTCGTATGGCAACCAGGAAATATTGAAGGCGATATCCTACCTGAAGTTTCCGATGGAATCTATACGGTGACCGTTACTGATGCCAACGGCTGCACCGATGAAATGAGTACCACCATCGCTCACATTGAAAATCATGCATTCAATTTAATGGCATATCCAAATCCAGCACGTAATGTCATAAACATCGGAACAAATGGTTTTCAAAAAATACAACTCATCAATGCCCTGGGGCAAGTTGTTTTTGAATCCAACACGTGCTCAAGCATTGATTGCTCCAATTTTGCTCGGGGTATTTATCAGCTAAAAGCTTCATCAGCGAGCGACAATCAACAAACCACCATCGTGTTGCATTAACGGACTGGCATTTTATTTTTCAAATCCCTGGATGATGATCCAACAGCCCACACCACTTGGTCGGGATGCGATGAATACAATTGATAACGCTCCTTGCTTTCCTTTACATCAAAGCGAACCCACTTCGTCTCTCCAGGCTTAAGCGACACACGCTGAAAATCAATCAAGCGAATGATAGGCTGTAAGTATTGACTGTAGCGGGTTTGAGCATACAACTGAACTATTTCTTCACCTTTTAAAAGTCCCTTATTGGTAATGGGAACTACGATCACATCTTTGTCCAAATTGTCATAACTAATTCCGCCGTATTCGTATTCGTTGTAACTTAAACCAAAACCAAATGGAAACAAGGGCCATCCTGAGCCGTCGATGTAATCATCACCGCGACCTGTAGGCTCATGCCAATAACTCAATGGCAATTGACCTTCATTCAAGGGGAAGGTAATGGGTAATTTCCCGGATGGATTTGTCTTTCCTGACAATATATTCACCAAGGCATTTCCTTGTTGTTCTCCTCCATACCACATATCAATCACAGCCTCGACTTTCTCAATCCAGGGCATTTCGATGGCGCTTCCTCCAACCAAAGCTACCACCATAGGCGTTTCTAAACTGGCCAACTCTTTGATCCATCGCTCTTGATCGCCGGGAAGATTCAACGAGGAGCGATCTTGAAACTCACCTTCCTCTATGCCTCCTACAAATAAAATAATATCTGCCTTCACGGCCTTTTTCATGGCCACACTCAATTCATTTATTGGCGCTTTCATTTCTCGCCATATCAACTGTAACTCCCCATTGCCATATGATTCATAAAACTCAATATGAATAGGAAAGCGTTGTCCTTTTTCCACTTTGATGGTTACTAGATCCCGATGATAGCTAACCTTTTCCAATCTATCTATCACCAATTTGTCTTTGATCCACATCTGAAATCCATCATTGCCTTGCAAGCCCAGCTCAACCTCACCTGTAATGGGTGATTCCCATTCTCCATCCACTACCAAACTATAATCATCCTTTTTCACACTTTCATCAGGCGAATAAAAAGTGTAATGAAAGTCAATTTTCGTCCATGACAAATCCTTCACTTTAGGCGATGCATAATTTGTCCCATTGTACAACTCCACCTCTAAAGCATGTAAGTTTGAGGCAGGAACTACTTCAAATGGATTGACATCCCCTCTGCCCGGTCCTGGCAGGTATTCCCATGCAGCAAGCTCGCTTCCCCATTGCGATTGAATGGCATCCAAAACAGAGACCTTTTGATAACCTGAACCACTGTATCCGCCCAATCGACACTCCTTTGCATCTGATCCAACCACCAGTATTTTTTTTCGTTTGATATCCAATGGCAAAGTGTGATCCTGATTCTTCAAAAGAACCATTGACTTTTCTGCAGACTCCAATGCCAACTTCTGAAATTCCTCTTTATTTGTGTCAAAATATGTGGCATAAGGATTCTCAAATAAACCCAATTCAAATTTCACTCTGAGGACGCGTGCAACGGCCTCGTCCAATGCTGCGGAATCTACCTCACCCTTCAGGAAAGGCTTCTTAAACAAATCATCGTGCTGAATGGACGTTTGAAAAATGACATCCATTCCCGCCTCTATGGCTTGCTTGCCTGAATCATCATAGGACTTTGAGGTATTGTGCAAGACATTGGCACCACCAACTGCGCCAGCATCGGAAATCACAAAACCATTGAACCCCCAATCGTTCTTCAAAGTCTTGCGCAATAAGGGCGCATTCATGCTGCAAGGTTTTCCATTGAGCGAATTGTAACTGGTCATGATGGAACGACATCCTGCATCTACACATGCTTTAAATGGCGGATAATAAATATTGGCCAGTGCCATGGAATCCAAATGAACGGGATAGCTGTCCCGACCACCATCACCCACATTGGCTACAAAGTGTTTTGGTGTAGTGATGATGCCTTTGGACTCAAAAGCCCGAACAAAAATGGACCCCATGACTGCATTCAAATAGGGATCTTCACCATAGGTTTCTTCAACCCTACCCCACCGCACATCTGTGGCCACATTGATTACCGGAGACAATACTTGTCGCCAACCGCGTTGTTGACTTTCCATTGCAATCGCATCACACACCCGCCGCATCAAATCACGGTCCCAAGATGCGGCCAATGCGATGGATTGCGGATAAGCAACACCGTCCTTGCCAACGACTCCATGCAGTGCCTCTCCAAAGAAAATGCCTGGAATGCCCCACCTTGTTTTTTCAACCAAAAAACGTTGAATCCGATTGATCTCTTCCACTTGTCTGCGTGCAGTCCAAGTTTCATTATAATTCAACATTTGCTGCCCAGGCTGATCATCCATACCTTGAATACTAATCTCGATACCGAAAATTCCGTTTTGGTACCGAGCAGTGTCAAATCGCTCATCATGGGCAATCATGAAAAGTTGGTAAAACTTCTCTTCGAATGACATCTTGCTTAAGAGATCATTAACCCGATCTTCTATGGAAATTTCGGGATTCTTAAACGGCCAATAAGGCAATGGTTGCGAAAGCAAAGTTTCTGTGTTGGCACATAGCATACCCATCAGAAAAAAAATCCTCCATGTTTTCATTGGGGAAAGATACTACATGGGTTGTGAGAATGCCAAGCGATGCTTACCTTTGCGACGCTCGCCCAGGTGGTGAAATTGGTATACACGTACGCTTGAGGTGCGTATGGAGCAATCTGTGCAGGTTCGAGTCCTGTCCTGGGCACAAATGAAAAGGCTGAAATAATTCAGCCTTTTTTTATTTCATTGCATCTACTTGGTGCCTTATGCTTTCAGCATGCAGCGCCTCCAAATAGGTTTTAAGAAAGCGAAGTGATAATCCTTCATCTTCACCCTGGGCTTGACGGCTCTCTAAAATTTCTTTCCACCGATTCAATGAGAAAATGGTCAGATTTCTTTCCTTTTTATAAAGTCCTATTGTATCAGCCAATTTCATTCTATTGCCCAGCAGATGAATAATTTCTTGATCCAACGCATCCATCTCTTGTCTCCATTGTTGTATTTCAGGACAATCTTCTATCAAGGCATCCGTGGTATTTCGGATGGTAATGGCGTCCATCAATTGACCCAAAGCTTCAGGCGTCAGTTGCTGCGCGGCATCACTGAGGGCAGAATCAGGTGAACAATGAGATTCAATCATCCAACCATTCATATTCAGGTCAGCGGCCTTTTGAGCAACTTGTAAAATCAAATCTCGTTTGCCCGCGATATGACTGGGATCGCAAATAATGGGCAAATCAGGCATTTCTGTTTTCAAAGCGATGGGCATTTCCCACAGCGGTTGATTGCGGTAAATGGTGGGCGATCCGGTAGAAAAACCCCGATGGATGGCTGCAATATCAGAGATACCTGCATTTTGAATGCGTTCAATGGCTCCCACCCAAAGGGCCAAATCGGCATGCATGGGATTTTTAATAAATACAGGAATGTCCACACCGCGCAAGGCATCGGCAATTTCTTGTACAGAAAAGGGATTGGAAACAGTGCGTGCGCCAATCCATAGCGCATCAAAGTTGTTCTTTAGACATACCTCGACGTGCTGGGCTTTGGCTACCTCTGTGAGGATGGGCAAATCAAATTTCTCTCTGGCTTCAACCATCCAAGGAATACCTGCATCGCCCATCCCCTCGAAGGAATTGGGCCGTGTGCGTGGTTTCCACAAACCGCCACGAATGGCTTTGACTGCAGGAATCTTTGACAATCCTTCGACGGTGCTCATGAGCTGTTCAAGACTTTCCACACCGCAAGGTCCTGCAATCAAAAAGGGTTGACCCTTTGCCACCAAATTTCTTATTGAAAATTTCTCCATCACGGGACAAAGGTAATCGGGTATGCAATAAAAAAGCCGTCACAAGGACGGCTCTTTCATAAAAAATAATTTTTACCCCTTGGGATGCAAATGAGAATGTCTTCTGCTGTAAAGGAAGTAAACCAATACACCGATGGCACCCCAAATCAAGAATGCGTACCAAGTATGAATGCGCACATAAGACATTAGGAATACATTGAACAACGCACCTGCTGGAGCAACAAAGTAAATGAATGGCGTTTTGTATGGACGATCCAAACCAGGCTGCTTGATGCGCAAGATCAAAACCGCTACACATACCATGGCAAAGGCCAATAGTGTTCCCATCGAGCACATTTCAGACACACTGTTGATGGGCGTTAAAGCTGATACAATAGAAATGATGAAACCAACCAAAATAGTTGAACGGTAAGGCGTTTTAAAGGTCGGATGAAGCTTGCCAAAAATGTTGTGCGGCAATAAACCATCTTTTGACATGCCCAAGAAGATGCGGGTTTGCCCCAACATCATTACCAACATCACAGACATCAAACCAGCGGTTGCGGCAATGGTAATCAAATACACCGCCCATGTAATTCCAGCTCCCTCAAATGCCGAAGCTACAGGGGCTTTTAGGTCCAAATCAGTGTAGGGAACCATTCCAGTCAACACCAAAGAGACCGCGATGTACAACAAGGTGCAAATGACCAAAGATGCGATGATGGCAAAGGGAACATCTTTCTTGGGATTGATGGCTTCACCGGCTTGAGTAGACACCGCGTCAAAACCGATGTAGGCAAAGAATACAATGGTTGCAGCAGTTAATACACCGCCGAATCCAAAATTAACTTCGCCAGTAGGATTTCCAAGGGCATCCAAAACAGGCGTTTCAGCAGGGATGAATGGTGTCCAATTGGCTGGATCCACAAAGAAAGCACCTGCAAAAATCACAAACAATACAACGGCAACTTTTAGAACAACAATGATGTTGTTGGTCTTGGCAGCTTCCTTGATTCCTTTTACCAAAATGGCAGTGATGACCCAAGTGATGATAAAAGCCAACAAGTTGAACGATGGACCACCATGGGAAACTGGGTCGTTGGTCAAATAATCAGGAATATGAATCCCAAACAAATGAAGCAATTTATTGAAATATCCGCTCCAAGCAACGGCAACGGTAGTTGCGCCCATCATGTATTCTAGAATCAAATTCCAACCGATAAACCAGGCAAACAATTCACCAACCGTCCCATAGGCGTAAGCGTAAGCAGAACCTTCAACAGGCAATACAGAGGCAAACTCCGCATAGCACAATGAAGCAAACAAACATCCGATACCAGCAATAATGAATGACAAAGCCAATGCTGGACCTGCATGATCATGTGCCGCAATACCGGTTAACGTGAAGATACCTCCACCGATGATGGCTCCAATTCCCAACGATGTTAAACCCCAACGCGTAAGAACACGATTCAATTCGCTTTTACTCGCATCCGCATGATACGCCTCTACTGGCTTCTTTCTCCAAACTGACATAAAATTTTCTTTAAGGTTTTGATTTCACAATGATAATCATTTTTCGCGAACAAAAGTCACGTCCAATGGTTTAATCGGCATGGAGAAGGAATTAAAGATTCAAATCGATGAAATGGGAGATCAGCATGTCATGACCTCTATCGACACCCCAATGCGTCCCGATGCATTTGATCTCAGTGAAGAGGAGAAAATTGAGAAAATTGAGACCCATTTTGCGGCAATCATGGATATTTTGGGATTGGACCGCAATGATGATAGTCTGTCAGGAACGCCCCACCGCGTCGCCAAAATGTATGTAAAGGAAATTTTCTCGGGCCTACTTCCTGAGAATAGACCAGACATCAAATTGTTTGAGAACAAATACCAATACAACGAGATGCTGGTCGAAAAGAACATCACCTTCTTTTCCAATTGTGAGCATCACTTTGTTCCCATCATGGGCAAAGCCCACATTGCCTACATCAGCAATGGTCAAGTGATTGGCCTATCCAAACTGAACCGAATCGTACAATATTTTGCAAAGCGCCCACAAGTGCAGGAGAGATTGACCATTCAAATCGCCAACGAATTGAAAAAGGTATTAAAGACAGACGATGTAGCCGTTTTGATTGATGCGGTGCATTTGTGCGTCAGCAGCAGAGGCGTGCAGGACATTAATTCCGCCACCGTAACTTCTTCTTACAGCGGGGCCTTTTTGGAAGAAAGTAAAAAAGCAGAATTCCTCAAATACATACAAATTTAATATGGCCAATTATCTCATTGTTGGAGGCACCCACGGAATAGGAAAATCTTTGGTTGAATTGTTATTGATCCAAGGCCATCAAGTTTGGTTTACAGGAAGAAATGATGTGGATACCCACCTTCCGGGATCACAAGGCATCCAATGGCAACACAATACCCCATTCCCAACAGAAGAACTCCCTGAAATTTTGGACGGCATTGCCTATCTGCCAGGAACCATTGAACTCAAGCCCTTTCACCGATTAACCCTTGAACAATTTCAGGAGGAAATGAATGTGAACACATGGGGAGCTGTTCAAATTCTGCAAACCTGTTTGGGTCATTTAAAAAAATCCAATCACCCTGCAGTCGTGTTGTTCAGCACGGTTGCTGTTCAAACGGGGATGCCATTTCACAGCTCCATTGCGGCAGCAAAAGGCGCTCTTGAAGGTTTGACCAGAAGCTTGGCGGCGGAATGGGCCCCTTTAATTCGAGTGAACGCCATTGCACCTTCGCTGACCATAACGCCGTTATCCGAAAAACTTACTGGAACTCCTGAAAAAATCGAAGCGGGAGCGCAACGACATCCCATGAAGAAAATTGGTACTGCCGATGATATCGCCCAAATGGCCCAATTTCTTCTAACATCCCCTTCCAATTGGATGACGGGGCAAATCCTTCACGTGGATGGTGGAATGAGCAGCGTGCGCGTCTAAATACCCTGAAAGAAACCGTCCAAATCTTGTAGGTTGTAATACAAGACACTGTCCATGTACACAACAGGTAGCGTTACCCTTGTGGTTTGCTGATCCTTTTGTGCCCGAATCAACTCCCACATTTCTTTTTGATTTTTGGGCTCTGCAATGCTTCTCTCCTCAAAGAAAACTCCACGTTGGGACAAAATTTCCAATGATTTTTCACACCTTGGACATCCTGGCTTGGTGTACATCACGAACTTGGGTTGCGCATCTTTAACCACATTGGTTTGACACTGCGCAAAAAACAACAGCGCCATCAAGGCCAACAAAGCATTTCTCATGGTCCAAATCTAGTGTAAAACATTACTTATCTTTGAAGCATGTCGCTGTTTTTCATCCGAAGAGTATTGGTTTTCACTGGCTTCTTTGTTCTGGCCTATTGCTTTTCGATTTTGCTCATCGGACGCAACATGAATGTCTCTTTTGGAACCAAATTCTATTACCCTGAAGGCGGAGCTGGCCATAGTCAATTGCGTTTTCAGGAAGCTGCTTTGCAAAAAAATATTGATTTGCTTTTCATCGGATCCAGCCATGCCTATCGGAATTACGACCCTAGAATTTTCAAGCAAGCAAAACTAAATGCTTTCAACCTAGGCAGCACCGCGCAAACACCGGTTCAAACACTTCAAATTCTAGAGAAACTGGGAGAAAGTTTATCTCCCAAATATTTGATCATTGATTTCTTTCTCCCACTCTTTTACAATGAAGGAGTAGAATCTTCTATTGATCTGTTGGCCAATACCGATTTTTATCCAGAGAACTGGTTTGAACATACCGACCTAAAATGGTACAACGCCTTGGTTTATCGCACCCTTTCAAAGGACATTTTCCACTGGAAGTCCAAAACATGCTCGGCAATAATCGGTCATGATCAATACATCAAAGGAGGATATGTAGAGAGTCAACAACCTTTTGACCCCAAACACCTCGCTCCCCAGGCAACAGGGGAATTGAACATTCATCAAATACATGCCTTGGATCAAATCATTCAATGGTCCGAAGCTAGAAACATTTCTTGGTTGGTTGTACAATCTCCAATCTTAGATTCCGATGTAGCGACCTCATACTCATCTCTCCCCAAAGAAATTCAATCTTTGATTCCAGAAAAACATTTCCTTATTGGTCAACCTTCCGTGAACGAGAGAAAGGCGTTTTTCATCGACGCCGATCACCTCAACCCAAAAGGCGTTACCACATTCAATGGTTGGTTATTGGATACCCTCAAAAAGAAAGATTTTTTTGACTAACTTGCTTCCATGAAAAATGCAGTGTCATTTATAATTGCCTTGATTTTTTCCGCATCTATTGTTGGTCAAGTGCCACAAGGCATAAACTATCAGGCCATCGTAAAAAATAGCGCTGGTGAACTATTAACCAATCAAAACCTGAGTTTAAGGCTTTGTATTCGCCAAGGAAGTGCCAATGGAACCATCAGTTACCAAGAAATAAAATCATTGGTCACGAATGCTCAAGGTCTGGTTACCACGGCAATCGGTAGTGGTCCCGCTACCATCGGCAATTTCACTAACTTGGATTGGAGCAATGGATCAAAATATTTACAAGTGGACATGAATTTGGGACAAGGTTGGCTATTGCTCGGAACAGAGCAGCTCCAAAGCGTCCCTTATGCCCTTCATGCAGCCAGCGTTCCAGTATCTGTGAGCTTGACGGGAGACACTTTGACCATTGGCCACCACCCGATTGTTATTCCTGGGGTAAGTGCGGCCAATCATATTTTGGGTTGCACCAACTCTACAGCTTGCAATTACAATCCTGCTGCGACGGATGATGATGGCAGTTGTCACATCACAGGACAAAGTTGCAACGACGGTAATGCTGCAACGACGAACGATCAATATAACGCGCAATGCGTTTGCACAGGAACAATGACCTATAACGTAGGCTCACAAGGTCCTGCCGGAGGATATGTCTTTTATGACAAAGGATCATATTCCAATGGTTGGAGATATTTAGAGGTTTACCCCATTTCTTTTTCAGGCATTTGGGGTTGTCAAGGAACATTGATTTCAGGATTGAGCAATGCCATTGGTGGTGGAGACATCAATACTGCGGCTATCATTGCTGCTTGTTCAGCTACCAATGCTGTTGCGCGTTTGGTGGACAACTATTCAGTCAATGGATTTAGCAATTGGTATTTACCGAATAATGCCGAAATGAATTTGATTGCCGACAATCTGTATACACCCAACATTGGCAATATTCCTGGACCTTTTCATTGGTCTTCTTCGCAACAAGATGCCCTTTATGGCGGACTTTACGATTTGGAATTGGACTTTTCGGATATCCAAGCCAAGAGTGTAAACATCAGCGGAATTCCGGTTAGAAAATTCTAATACCTCAACACAAAATGCTCCTTTTGCAAACGGGACGCATGTCCATATACTCCCCATTGCAGGAAATCCATAGTCAACATATGATTGGCATTTGACACTATTTGCTTCCATGCATATGTCATATCAGGTGACCAATGGATGTCATCCATGATCACCCAAGCATCCTGGCTGAGGTGCGGTAAAATCATGGAAAAATAGCGCAACAAGGCTTGTCCCTCGTGATGTCCATCAATGACTACCAAATCCCATTTTTGTTTTACCATCACTTTTTGCAACTGCTCATCAAACGATCCGCAATGCAAGGTGACACGATCACCATAAGGCGTTAGCCATTGTGCCGCCTTTTGATGCAGAAAAGGATCACCTTCTATGCTGTGTATACTTGCTTCGCGATTCCCTTCCAGCAAATAAGCCGTTCCAATACCAATGTGGGTGCCCAGCTCCAAGATGTGTTGGGGACGAAACCGCTGCACCCATCTAAAAAGGAAACTGCCTTTCTTTTCATGACTTGAAGCCTTGGCCACCGCTTCTCCCAATGTCGAAGTGGCGGTTCTTGAACCAGCCCCATAGTCACAAGGCAACCATGTCTCCTGGGATTGCATCATGACTTGTCGATGGGATGCTATCTTAGATAATTCCTTGGGAAGTGGCGCAACCAAGTCGCGATCCATCAATTGATACACCAAAGGCGAATGCACTCCATGTCGTTTCTGAGCTTTAAAAAAATGCCGAGCCCCTTGTTGTAAGGAATGCCAAAAAAAACGCATGTCTTATTTGGATTGGCTTTCCATCCATTTTTTGAACTGATCCATCATCTGGTTCATTCCTGGAAGACGCTTAAAGAAAACATATGATTTGTTGTACTCCATGGCCGAGAAGGCGGGAGTCCCCATTAAAGTAGTACCCGGAACTTTAACATTACCTGAAATTCCGCTTTGCGCAGCAATCTTGGTTTCATCAGCTACAGTGATATGACCAGCAAAACCCACTTGTCCACCAATCATGCATTGCTTGCCGATTTTGGTTGAACCAGCCACGCCGCATTGTGCAGCCATAACGGTATTCTCGCCGATTTCAACATTGTGGGCAATCTGAATCAGATTATCCAACTTTACTCCTTTTCGAATGATGGTAGAACCCATGGTTGCGCGATCGATACAAGTATTGGCTCCTACATCCACGTTATCTTCCAAGACAACATTTCCAATTTGAGGAACCTTCTTAAAAACACCATTGGCATCGGGGGCAAATCCAAAACCGTCACTACCAATTACAGCATTGGCGTGTAATGTACATTTTTTACCAATTACACAATCGTGATAAACCCGAACCCCTGGGTACAAAACAGATCCTGCGCCTATCGCAACGCGGTTACCAATATTGACATTGGATTGAACAATCACATTGTCTTCAATAACAACTCCCTCACCTATGCAAACAAAATCTCCTATGTGAACATTAACTCCAATCTTGGCAGAAGAAGCGATAACAGCATGACCACTGATGCCAGGTTGAGGAAGCATGAATTGATTGTAAGCTTCCAACAACTGCGCAAAGGCGCCATATGCATCACCCACTCGAATCAAACTCAAAGTATTGGGCAATGGTTCTTCTGGAGCAAAATCATGGGAAACAATGGCCACGCTGGCCAATGTTTGATAAATAAAAGGAGTATACTTGGGATTGGACAAAAAGGTCAATGAACCTGTTTTCCCTTCCTCTATTTTACACAATTGACTGACTTCAACATCTGCTCCTTCCAATTGACCTTGGAGCATCATGGCTATTTGAGAGGCTTTGAATTTCATGCGTTACGAAAGTAGTAAAATAAATCAATCCAATCGACCACCGATCTGCTTAATCCATTCATAAAAATGAGGAAAGGATTTGCTAACAGCTTCTGCAGTATGAATGGTCACAGCGGCACCTGCTAGACCCATCACCGTTAGCGCCATGGCCATTCGATGATCATTGTGCGCATGAACGTGGGCTGATTGAATCATCTTGGGATACACTTTCAACTCATCTCCTCTAATAATAGTATTCACGCCTATTTTCGACCATTCATGTTGAATGGCCTTGGCCCGATTGCTTTCTTTATCCGCCAAACGGTGTACCCCTTTGATGGTCGAAGGGCCATCACCAAAAACGGCCAAGGTGGCCAGTATGGGAAACAAATCCGGACAATCCGTTGCATCAAAATCAAACGACTTGATTTTGGATTGGTACACTTTGTAACCCGCTTCTTCCTTTTCCACACGCACGCGCGCCTGAGAAAGAACTTCCAAAATGGCTTGATCTGCTTGCGGAATTTCCGTGGACAAACCTTGAATCAACAAGCCCTCTTCTGCGCATAGTGCGGCCGCAACAAAAAGGAAGGCCGCCCCACTCCAATCGCCATCTACCTGTATCATGCGGGGTTGATACTTTTGCCCGCCTTCCACAGCATATCCTTTTTCCAATGCATGTATCTTAACACCAAAGGCCTGTGCTACTGCAATGGTCGTATCTATATAACCCTTGCTTGGGACATTCTCCAGCTCCAACTCTACTCCTTTCTTGGTCACTGCACCAGCCAAAAGCATACCTGTGATGAATTGACTAGAATGAATGGGAGGCGATATGACCTTACCACCTAACAATGGACCTTGAACACGTGCGGGCAAAGAATCATTCTTCAAAGCCACTTTCACATCCAAAGCCGTCAACCAATCCTCCATCGTCTTCATGGAACGCTTGGTTAAGGTTCCTGCACCATTGATCTCAATTTCCTCGTGCCACAGGGCAACAATGGGTCCGAACATGCGCGCTGCCAATCCGCTTTCTCCAACCGATAGCCGATCTTTGGGCATACGAATATCCGCCTGAAAATTGAAAGGGTATCCACCTTTGACAGAATAATTTCCGTTGTCATTCTTTACAACAGCACCCAACTGACGAATGACATCTAGGGCATGCAAACAGTCATCTGAGTCCGGTAAACCTTGTATGATGGTCTCTCCATTGGCCATAAGCGCACAGGCCAAAATGCGCTGAGCAATGCTTTTGCTTTTAGGAACTTGAATAGTCCCCTTAAGCACTGATGGGTATACCGTTACCTTCATTTATGAGCAAAATAAATGCTCGCAATGCCTCCAGATAATGAAATGATTTGAACTTTTGAAAAGCCTACTTTGGATAAAATTTCCGCAAATCGTTGTCCTTCGGGAAACGCATCCACACTTTCGGGCAGATAAGTATAAGCCCTGCTATCTTTGGCCAACCAATTTCCAATCTTGGGCATCAAAAATTTGAAATAAAAACCAAAAAGTTGCTTGATTGGAAAGCGTTTGGGCTTGGAAAACTCGATGATGGCAATAACACCTTCATTGGACAAAACCCTCCTCATTTCCAAAAGACCTTGTTCCAAATTCTCAAAATTTCTCACACCAAAAGCGACAGTCACTGCGTCAAAAGTCTCATTGGAAAAAGGAAGATTTTCCGAGTCTGCTTTGTGAAACTGTATCACCTCCTCCAATTGATTGGAAACAATCTTCTTTCTACCCACCTCCAGCATGCCTTCACTGATATCTATCCCCGTTATGGAGTCTACTTGTTGGTATTGCTTTGCTGTTAATATGGCAAAATCTCCCGTACCAGTAGCCACATCCAAAATGCGCTTGGGTTGAAATTTCTTAATCATTCGAATGGCCTTTTTACGCCAAAGAATATCGATACCCAACGAAAAAAAATGATTTAAAAAATCGTACTTGTGGGCAATGTTATCGAACATTGCTTCCACCTCTTCTTTCTTACTTCCTTGGTTGTAAGGCTTAACGACGGGATCAGACATGGGGCAAATTTACAACTCGACCCGCTTAACAAATTAAATTTCTTTGTACAACATTTCGCGGGTAATGGGAACCACGCCTACCTTCTCACAAACCAATCCACCCGCCAAATTGGACAACTGGGCAATCTCTTTTTTGGAAGCCCCTGCAGACAAAGCCAAAGAGGCAACTGCAATGACTGAGTCACCGGCTCCAGAAACGTCCACTATTTTTCGTACATGGGCGGATTCTTGGTACAATTCCACCCCATCCCAAATGGCAATGCCGTGCTCAGACAAAGTAACCATGCTCATTTGCGCTTGCAACGCTTGGTTCAGAACGTCCAAGGCAGAATGAACGGAATCCTGCTGTGTCGGCTGGACATCCAACTTCAAACCTTCTCTAAGTTCTTTTAAATTGGGCTTGAATAAAGTGCAATTTTGATACGCTAAAAAGTTATCCTTTTTGGGATCTACAGTGGTCGGAACTTGCTTGATGCTAGCTTGGTTGAGAACATGCTCAATCACCTTCGGAGTCAACACCCCCTTGTTGTAATCTTCCAACACGATGACTTGAGGCTGAAAAGCCAAGAATGCTGTATCGAATGCCTCGATTAATTTCTTTTCTTCGTTGTCATTTAAAGCAAATGTCACCTCCTCATCAATGCGCACCAAATGATGACCAGCAGCAATGACACGGGTTTTGACCGTTGTGGGCCGATCATTGGAGTGAACAAGCGCCTGCGTATCGATATTGTTCTCTGCAAACAAATCCATGCAACGCTGACCATGGTTGTCATTTCCTACAACAGAACAAATGGCCACTTTGGACTCCAATGCCACCGCATTCAGCGCGACATTGGCCGCTCCACCCAATCGATAATCCCACTTTTGCACAGCCACCACAGGAACAGGAGCCTCTGGAGAAATACGATCAACTTTGCCCCAACAATAGGCATCAATCATGACATCCCCAACAACCAAAATGCTCTGATTGGGGAAAGCGTCTACTATTTCCTTTAATCGATTGTTCATTTTCTAATCTTGTAATGCTGCCAATCCATTTTTGAATCGCAACATGGCTTCTTTCAGCACTTCATCGCTGGTGGCATAGGATATGCGGATGCAATTGGGGTCTCCAAAAGCTTCACCTGTAACCAAAGCCAAACGGTGCTCTTCCAACAAATAGATGCACAAGTCTTGGGCAGTGTCCATCCGTTTGCCGTTGTATTGTTTACCCAAATAATAACGAATGTCCGGAAAGAAATAGAAGGCTCCTTCTGGTAAATTGATTTTGATATTGGGCACGTCTTTCAACAATTCAAACACCAGATCTCTTCGGTGGCGGAACGTTTTAACCATGTCTGTCACCACACTGGGATCCGCTTCTACAGCCGCCTTCGCAGCCATTTGAGCAATACTATTGGCACCGGATGTTACCTGGCCTTGCATTTTGTTACAAGCATCTGTGATCCATTTCGGCGCTGCCAAATAACCAATTCTCCACCCGGTCATGGCAAAAGCCTTGGATACGCCGTTCACTGTTATAGTTCTGTCCCACATTCCATCAATAGCAGCCATACTGACTGGACGCTCACCAAAATGAATCAATTCATAAATTTCATCACTGATGATGTACAAACCTGGATACTCCAAAATAA
>JACCDO011850645.1_pt1 | contig 21104 bp, 19 predicted proteins | sample 7446101 | NCBI WGS metagenome assembly JACCDO01 (sample SAMN15323440, study PRJNA562643) | freshwater metagenome | isolation source: river surface water | place: USA:Blue River Watershed | collected 2017-08-16
ACTCTCGTTTAATTTATGAAGCAAGATTAAAAGAGCTCAGAGATATTCAATCCTCTATTACCAGTGGCTTTGATAAAGGTCTTGAGCTTGGAATGAATGAAGGGATGGCCCGAGGAAAAGCAGAGGGCAAGGCTGAGGGTAAAGCTGAAGGAATAGCACAAGGCATGGCTCAAGGCAAGGCCGAAGGTAAAGCTGAAGGAATAGCCCAAGGTATGGCTCAAGGCAAAACTGAAGGCAAGGCTGAAGGCATTCAAGAAGCATCAAGGATTTTAATCAAGACGATGTATCAAAATGGATGCTCTTTAGAGCAAATCGCTCAATTAACCTCTATTTCCTTAGAAGAAATTCGAACACTTCTTCAATAAAAGAACGATCTCTTTTATTCATCAAGAAATTATTGAACTAGCTGAAGCGCCTTTTTATGAAGGTGCTTTTTATTTTTTGCAAGTTCAATTTTGTAAGGTTCTATTGTATTCATACAGATCTGTTGAGGCATCAGTTATTTGGATTAGAACTAGTTGAATAAATAAAAATTTCTTTTAATTATTTTAAAGACTAAATTAATTTCTTATATTCTTTTGATTTATATTGAAAAAAAAAGATTATTCATTAGAATAAAAAAATTCCACCTTATTGAAAATTAAATGAATATTTTAGTCCAGGCTATTTTTGAAGGCCGTTTTTCTGATGCAGAGTCAATAATCTTTAAAAAAGATATAGGTTTGCTTATTAATAAGCTAGATTCTTTGTTAGATTTAACACCACTAATGGCTGCAGTATCGTCTGAATCAGCGTTTTTAGTGGATGCTCTTTTACATAAGCGTGCTAATCCTGAATTAAAAAACAAGCAAGGAAAAACAGCACTTATTTTAGCTACAGAAAAGGGGTGTTTTAATTTAGCTGAACAAATTCTTAATTTTCAATACCCAGTATCAACTAGCAATATAGAAAATCCAAATCTTTCTCTTTCCAAGCAGAGATTTTTCAATCCATTTTCAATCGAAGCCGCTTATTTTGGATTGAAATTGAATCATAGAAAATATCAAGATGCTGCTTTAATTTGGGCTGTCAAAAATAAAAACTTGATAACGATGGAACATGCCTTATTGAAAAAAGCAAATCCAAATATTTTAGAAAATGAAAGAAATCCCATATTAACGATTGCTGCACAGTTAGGTTCTGTAGATGCAGCCTTGTTATTATTAAGGCATGATGCAGATGTTGATATTAGAGATCATGATGGAAAAACACCGTTAATGTTTGCTGTTGTCAGCAAAAATATTCAATTAGTTGATTTATTAGTTCGACATGGAGCAGATGTGTCATTAACTGATAGATTTGGCCATAGTGCAGCAGATCACGCTGATCATGATAGTCAAGATATTAAAGATTATTTAATAAAACATTACGAAATTTCTAAAGCAGTTATTTTGGCTGCAAGACAGGGTAATTTTATACGGGTAATGACTCTTGGGATCCAAACACCTTATTTTTTAACTAAAAAAGGTTTAGCTGAAAAAGCTTTTTTTGCCGGTATACGCGAAGGGCATCAAGATCTAGTGAAATTTCTCTTAGATCATGGTGTTAATATTAATGCTGAATATAATGGCGGATCTGCGCTCACCGATGCTGGTTATCATGAAAAGATTGATATTGCTGTATATCTTATAGAGCGAGGAGCTCTGATTGATTCAAGAGATCGTTTTGGTAAAACTGTTATTTTTTATGCAATTTCAACAGGAGATTTTAATTTAGTTCAATATTTAATTAATAAAAACGCATCAATTAATATTGAGGATAGCGAAGGTTTGACACCATTAAGATGGGCTGTAAGGCATGGTTACCTTGATATTGTTAAGCTTTTAATTCATAGCGGTGCAAATATTAATTTTGAATCTACCAGAGAAAATGTTAATACAGCTTTAATCGATGCTGCTTGGATTGGTTTTTTTGAAATTGTTCAAGTCTTGGTTGAATCGGGTGCTGATATTTCTTTTAAAAATTATTATCCAGAATTTATTGCTTATCATTATGCAACGCCAATTGCTGATTTTTTGAAGGATCAAAGCGATCATCAAAAGATTTTTGATTACCTTAGAGCTGAAAGGTTAAAGATGAATCCAGCTATTCAGCAACAGTCTTCTTTATTAGAACAAACAAGATCGGAAGAGCCTTTAATATTAAGAATTCCAGGTGAAGTTTGGAGAAGAACAGTGGTAAGAGAAAATCTTGTTTGTTCAACCTCAGGCGATAGGCAGCCAAATTCCTCTTCATCATATACGAAAAGTTAGACCTCTAAGAATAAAGAGTAAGGTTTTATCAGTAAATGCCTTACTCTTTTAAACTAGTGTTTATTTACTGGTTGATTCAATAAACTATTTAATTTTTATTAAAAATAAGTATGGCAGATAAATAACATTTGTATTATTTATCTGAAAAATTTGAAATTAATAAAGGTTTTAATATATATTTTTTCATTAAATTTATATCAATTATAACTAGATTATAAATTTCACTTTTAATCATGTATCAATCCCTATAGATGGATTGATTGTTCTTTAATCCTTTTAACTGAAGAAGGTTCTCTATGAAAGATTCACTATTTATTTTAATGAATGCAAAATTCATTTTTAGTTTTGTTGCAACCTTTACTCTTTATTTTGGCTTGTTAATTGATGGTTATTTAAATAACAAAGAAGGGTCCTCAATTTCTAGCATTTTTGGCTGCTCTCCAATAATTAGAGTAATGACTTGGTATAGTTTCTGGGCGCAATTTTTTTTGATTTCTTTTGGACCGCACGTATCTTTTTTATCTTTTGCTTTTTTTATTTCGATCTTTTTTATTATATTAGCGCTCTTTAAAGTTTTAAAAAATCTAATCTCTTGCGTTTTTTTTATTTCGATATTTTTTATCATATTAGCATTCTTTAAAGTGTTAAAAAATTTAATCTCTTATATGTTCAAAAAAGTTAAATGCTTGATGACTGAATCGAATATTTTAAATATATTTTTAGCCGTATTACTTTGTTCCATCTTTGTAAGCTCCTTAATCGAAGCGCTTTCTTTAAATAAAACCATTAGTGAGTTTTTTATTTATAATGTTAAATATTAAACTAATAGTTAGCTGATTATTTATTAAGTGAGGGCAAATCTTAGTTGCCCTCATACCATCAAAATCCTTGATCTCTCATCATTTACTGATCTTAATCGTTATCGATTCAATAAAAAATTTTCTATTTATCAAAAATAAGCACGCTGAATTAATAATATCTATATGATTTATATAAAAATGTTGAAATTAAAATATTTTTTTGATATATAGTGCGTTTAGTGAATTTATATCAATTATAACCAGATTATAAATTTCACTTTTAATCATGTATCAATCCCTATAGATGGATTGATTGTTCTTTAATCCTTTTTAACTGAAGGAGTTTCTCCATGAAAGATTTACTATTTATTTTAATAAATGCAAAATTTATTTTTACTTTTGTTGTTACATTTACCCTTTATTTTGGGTTGGCTCTTGATGCTTATTTAAACAACAAAGAAAATTCACTTAATTTAACGAATCACTCACATGATAGTATCTTTGGGTATGCCCCAATTATTAGAGTAATGACTTGGTATGGCTTTTGGGTTCAAGTTTTCTTAATTTCTTTTGGACCATATGTTTCTTTTTCATGTTTTGTTGTATTTATATCTTTATTTATGACAATCTTAGCTTTATTAAAAGATGGAATTTCTTATATTTATAATACATTTGAAATTTTAATGAATCGTTCAGATCTTTTAGCTATATCTATCTTTGCAGGAGTCGCAGCTCTTATTACTCTGAATGTTGGTTGCTTAATCCATATATTTGCTTCAACCAAATATATTCGCCATTTAGTAGCGATCCTTTGTGGTGTGGTTTTGAGTATTAATCTAATCTCTACGCCTAAATATAATTAATCATTTAATTATTTATATTTCTAAAAATACCCCTTTTAAAGGGTATTTTTTTATCTAAAGATAACTATTTCTTTTTTATCTTTATAGCATTGCCCGATCGCGGCTGATTGATGCGTGTTATAGCATTAATTTCTTGTAGCCTTTATTCAAAAAGATCCGCATTATTTAATATAGGTCTCCAGATATTTACTTCATATCAAGGCGATTTGCTCTAGATATTCTTAGGCTGCATATGCTCATAAAATTTATCAAAATTAATTAGCAATCAACTCATTTAAAATTTAACAAAAAATCGAGATAAATAACTCATAATAAATTGATAATAATTGATAATTATGATAATTTTAAAAATATTTCATTTAACAGGGTTGATAATGCCGTTACCTTACGGGCTAGATAGAGATAATAGAAATTATTGTTATTTTAGTGCAGCCATTCAATTAATCGTAGAAATTCCAGAAGTTCAAAAACAATTAGAAGAATACGATAACGATCATGATCAACAAGAACTTTGTGGAGCTATTGCACGCAATCTGGCTGAATTGAAAGAAACATATCCGGATTCATCTTTTGTGAAAAAATATGAAGGATTATTCAAAAATAGAGATCATATTGATATTTCTTCTTTTAATGTAAAACCAACAGCAGAAAGTAAAAGCGGCCTGCATCATGATAAATTAAAATCTGATGAGAAAATCTCTAAGAACAAATTTCTCATTTGGATCGACTATATTAAATCGTTCTTAAAAAAAATAATTAATTTCATCAAGAATTTATTTTTTAAGATCAAAGAACTTCTAACAAAATTCACCACACCAATAGAAGCGCTATATAACCAATCTGAAGCTGAAAGATATGATACAAAAAAAGTTATTCAAGAAATAAAGAAATATTACTTAATTCAGTTTTTAAGAAAGCTCCACCAAGCTAATAAAGAGCATCAGCCTATTTTTTTAGAAGAGTGGGCGAAATTAAAAGACCTAATTTTAGATCAGGATTATTGTGATGGATTTAGTTCTGTTCAAATGTCTCAATTACGCCTTCAACAAATTCTTGATCTTTTGAAAATAGAGAAAAATATCTTTTATGGGACTAGTGCATTATTGAAAAAAGATGATCAAGAAGATCTTTATATTTTCAATGAAGGAAGACTTCGTCGGGATGAGGACGATCCTTCTTTAACGATTTTACCAGAACATAAAGTCTTAATTTATTCTCCGGGAGCACCACCTGCTAAGTATTCTATTAAACCACCGATTATATTTAATACTAATGATACAAATAGTTATAATCAGGAAGATGGGAAGAAGTTCTATCTTCATTCAATAAGCTTACATCAAGGCGCTCATTATTCTAGTTGCAGAGCTTATTATAATCAAGAAACCCATGAGCTTGAGTGGTTGCATATAAATGATACAAGTGTGCAAAAAATCGAATCATTTCAAAATTTAAGAATGAAACCATATAACTTTATTTACGTTGCAGCAGATGATTTATCTGAGTTGCAGATAAAAGGATATGAAAGATTTAATCAGCAAAATCATTTAGAGTTTACGAATATTAGAAAAAGATAGATTTGCTAAAAAGATTAAAAATTTATCAATAGAAATCACCATAACCCCGGGGCAGATTTTTTATCTCTCTAATATCAAAGATGCTTATTGAGATAAAACACCCTCATTTTTTTATATTAAATAAATTTTTCAAAATTGAGCATGATACAATTCTTATTTTATTCCCTTTCGTGCTTAGTCAAGCAATACATCATTATCTGAGAAGAGCGATAAGATTCCTTTTTGGATAAATTGGCAGGGAATTAAAATTCATGATTTAGTATATTTAAAATATGATTTTATTGAAATTTTCTAATATTTATTATTGCCTCATCTGTTTTTTATTGATAGAATCGCACTGAAAGTATATAAATCAAGTTCAAGATTACTACATATACTCAAAAGCACCGAGCTCTGCTCTCGGATTTTATCAATCCTTTTCACAAAAGGAGCTTGCTATGAAAAAACTATATGCCCCAATTTTAGGTATTACTGCATTTGTTGGTCTTATTTCAATCATTTCTTACAATACAATTCAAATTAGAGATATTGAAGTTCATCGTTCTTGGTCTGATTTAGAAGCAACATTACAAAGAAGAGCAGATTTAGTTCCTAATTTAGTTGAAACTGTAAGAGCTTATGCGTCACATGAACAAGACACATTTTTACAAGTGATTAAAGCCCGACAAATTATTGCGAATTTTAATATTAATAATAACTCTCAAGAATCTGAGTTAAAAGAATATCAACAAGCTCAAGACCAATTGTCACAGTCTTTAAAAAAAATGTTTGCTGTTTATGAAAATTATCCAGAATTAAAAGCAAATGAGAATTTTCGTGATCTACAGCATCAATTAGAAGGCACGGAGAATAGAATTAATATTGCTCGTCAACAATACAATCAAGAAGTGGCTAATTTTAATCGTGTTATTAAAACCTTGCCTCATAATCTTATCAACAGTTTATTCTTGCACTACTCACCAAAAGTAGGTTTTCAGACATCGTATTATGCTAATACAGTCCCAACTGTTAATTTTAATAAATAAAATAAAAAAGCCCTTCTTAGAAAGGGCATTCTCCTCCTAACTATTTTATGAGAGGGCTTAATCATGAAAAAAATTAAGTATCTATTCTTTTTCTTATTTTCATTTTGTTTTGCAACTGCTAATTTGATTTTTACTGATTATGTGACAGATCAGCCAAATATTTTAACAGAACATACAAAACAAGAATTAAGACGGGAGCTTGCGAGTTTTGAAAAGAGTGATTCAACACAATTGTTTGTTGTTATTCTTAACTCAATCGGAAATAAACCTATAGAAGATTATTCTTACCATCTTGCTCAATTTAATAAAATTGGAACAGCTAAGCATAATAATGGAATCATGTTGCTTGTTGCGATGAAAGAGAGACTTATTCGAATTGAGGTTGGAAAAGGGCTCGAATATAAATTAACAGATGCATTAAGTGGTAAAATTATCGATAATATTATTAGTCCACTATTTGCTCAAAAAAAATTTGATGAAGGTACACTAAATGGTGTTAATGCCATTATAAAGGCAACGAGAGGAGAGTTTGTTAATCAAACTAATGTTGATCATGATGATAAACAGGCATCAATCTTAATTTTAATGGGTATTCTTCTAACTGGATTTATTATTGATTGCAATATTCATCAACAACAACAAAAGTTACCAGAATTAAATAGAAGACCGTATGGTCCTTTTGGGTATGCTCCTTTTGTTAGAGTATTCAATTGGTTTTTTTTCTGGATGGGATTGGGATTTTTATTTTTAGGCAAAACAATTCTTGAGCCAATTAATATTTTAATATTTTTATTTTTCTTTTTTACTGTTTTTTTAACTTTGATTGCCTTATTAAAAAGCTTATACGCTTGTTGTTTTGAAGCGTTCAATGTTGAACGAATGATTTCAAATAATAGTGAGGTAGATTTAAAAAGCAACTTTGATGGTCGTAAAAATCATCCTCACAAGACCACAAAATCTCAAGGATCTTCTATAAAAGGAACTTCAGGTAGAGGTGGTAGTTTTGGTGGCGGCGGTGCTAGCGGTAGATTTTAGAATAGAATAACAAACGATAATAAATTTAGAGCGAAAATTTTTTTGATATATCTGCAATATATCATGCATATTCATTTGAATATTTTTTTATTGTAGTGCCCTCAACATTAACAGTATGTCAATTCAATTAAAAAGAACTGTTTTAAAAGTTCTTTTTAATTGACCAATCAATCATGATTGAAGTGATTTATTTAGGTACTCTTTTTTTATGAATAACTCTACTAGAAAATATCGCGCCAGTATATTCTGATTCAACTGGGCTTGCGTCATCTATATCAAGTTTTGAATAAAGACTTTGTAAAAAAGGACGTTCAGATTTTGTAAGATCATAGGTTATTGTTGATGTGGTCGACTGTTCAATTTGAGTGAATAGATCGCCAGTATTTCTGCTTGATTTTGAACAACTAACTCTAGTTGTCCAAAAGAAGTCATCGTAAAATTCATTGCGAGGATTTTTTTCATTAATTGCTTTTTTTAGAGAATAGATTAATCCTGAATCATGAGAGTGGTGGCTTGCTACAATACCAACAGCGCATTGAGGGCAAACACACAAATTAGAATGAAGGTCGTGACAACCTCCGAAGATGTAAATATTTTCATGGGGAAGTATTTTTTTTAAATTACTATAAGTTTTTGAATTTGATGAAACCTCTAAAATGACCTGCTCTGTGTGATGATAGGCATCAGTGAAATCACCTTTTTCTAAAGCCGCATTAAAGTCAGCTATTCTTGTGATTGATTTGATATTATCAAATAATTTGTTATCAGTTGTTGCATAAACTCTTTCAAATAGGTTAATTCTATTTGAAATATCAGTGACTAATTTAGTATATCGAACAAATTTGGAGCCAGCTTGATCATTTTGCTGTGTTCTTTCTGAATAAAAATCTCCAGGGGAACATGTTTTTCCTGATTTTGGAGGGGTTCCTATATCGAAAGAAAATTTGTAAATATCATCACCAAAACTACCTTCCTCTGGAAAGGTTTCTGTATAAAAAATTGAAAATCGACTTGCTGCTAAATTGCCTTTTAGGTCAGAGTCTTCTTGATTAAGCTTTTTTTGAGTGTCTTTGCACGCTTTTCTCAAGGCCGCATGATTTTCTGATGCTTCATCAGTGAAGCTTTTTGGAATTTTTCTTTCAGTAGTTGTTAAATCGCGATCTTCTTTTCGGAGTTTAAATGTAATATCTAGATCTGCTACAGGATAAAAAAAAGAAAATTTCTTCGATTTCATTAATTTTAAAAATTCAATAAGTTATGTTTATATTGTACCGAATTTAAATTGAGATTTGAAACAATATTTCTAATTAAATTTAATAACTTAAGTCAATTTAAGAAGGTGCGGGTGCACCCTCCTGCTTTAAGTTAATAAAATGCTATTAGATGATATTTGTTATCTTTTATTAACGGTGTTTGCCTTGATTTTAAGTCAGGTACTATTTTCATTTTTAAAGATGAGTTTTGAGCAAAGAATACAGCTGGCCAAGATCGTTCTAGATAATGAGTAGATTCACTTTGTATCGAAACACTCACTTGATCTAATAGTTCTTGCACTAATAACGGATTGGTTTTTAAAATGTATTCTTTTTGTACTGAAAAAATGCTATTAAAGCTAGCAGTGTTATAAAAATTATTAGGAAAATGATGTTGATACCATTTTTTAAAAGGTCTTATTTTCGAGGGAATGACAATACTAGATGAAGTATTGTTAAATGAATTTGAAAAAAAATAATTATCTAAAGTAAAATTTTTTGCACTTTGAAGAATGGGGCTATTATAAACAACTCCTTTAAACAACCCCTTGTAGTTTTTATAATGTTCAAGAATATCTTGTGCTGCTAATTTTTTTGATGCGGATAGCATGAATGATGCGGGTAAAAAGATATTGAATTGAGCCAAGTCATCTCGATGATGCAATATATGGTATAAGTAAGAGTGAACTTCACATCCAACGTTAGCCAGATTGATTTCAATACCATTTGAAGGTATTTCTGATTCAGTAAGCTTAGGGCCTTTATTATAAATAATAATTTTTCTGAAGGTTGTAAATGGAGATTCTTTTAGATATTCGATAGATTCTCTATATCTAGAAATTATAAGATCTGTACTAAAAGTGTCGTGAACATCATGAGCACTAATAAAAAAAGATAAAGTAAAAAAATAAATGATTTTTTTAAAAAATTTAAGCATACAATAAAAAATAAATTTAACTAGTTAGTTTTTAGATAGAGAATCATTACTTGTCAAAAGAAAGAATTCTTTAAAAATTCCCTATATATCTGTTTTATTATATAATTTTTTATAAAATAATAATTTCACCTCTTGTTTTTTAAGAATATTGCCTTATTAAGGCCATTTTATTTTTTTAAATGACCTTATCATTTGAGTTCGTTTTAATGTGTTTGTTTTTATCAAAGTTCTTAATAATCATATCAAACATATATTCATAATCTATTGTTAAATTTATTTAAAATCAGTGTTAAGTAATGAATTTTTCAAATTAATTATTTCATCGCAGCTGTTTTCAAGTTCTGATAAACTCGGTTCAACTGTTCGATTTTTTCTTGTTTTTATTAATTCAATTAATAAATGAAGTGGTTTAATAATTTCAGCTTTTATAAAGATATTAGAAATACCCATTAATACAGCGCATTGTAAAATAAAAAAGGCAATAGAAATGATGATAATTTGTTTTTCTATCATGAAATATTTGTCATAATTTTTGATTAAAGCTATGACGCCTATTTGCTTGTTTTCAATATTTTTTAAAGGAACTTCAATAATTCCAAGATGCTCTTTTGTTTCAGGGTCTTTTTGAATATAGAAACTATTTTTAACTATATGATCTAATTTTTCTTTCTTTATATTCTTTTTAATTAAGTCATTATCTGTAGCATACTGATTTACATAATTGCCAATATAATGACTTTTATCCAAATGATGAACGCCTTCTGCTACAACTGAATTATAAATATCTTTATTGACAAAAATCCCTGCATCAAAACCACTAATCTTTTTATTAAGTTTTAACACATTAATAACTGACATTCCTATTTCAAAAACACCAATAAAACCATTTTCATCAGTAACCGGATAAACCCCTCTGATATCTAGTCCATTTTTCCCAATTTCAAAACCTTGACTTGTTTTTTTTCCTGTTGTTGCATCAAGAATAATTTTTCTAAAAGAACTATGATCTTCTTCTTTAATTTCTTGAATATTTGTCAGTTCTAAAAAAAGTGTTGCAGGTGGTAAATAAAAATTAGCCTCATCAACACCATATTTATCATGTTGACCATCAATCGCCTCATGTAAGACTGTAATTAATGTTTCTTTATTTTTTTCTCGAAATGCTTTTTTCACAAGAGGTAAGCTAGCAATAACTTCCGCTCTGGCTTGAGACTGAATAGTGACGTTGCTCATTAAATTTTCTACAAGATCCATAGCGCATTTACTTTCTTCTTTTTCGGCAAAATGAATGGTTCCTAATAGATCAAAGAATGTCATGATTGATGTAAAAGCAGCGAGCATAAAAATGCTTAGATGGATAATTGAAGATGTAGACCATTTTTTTAAATTCAACATATTAAAGAGCCTTTTATCCATGACTAACGTTAAAATTATAGACGTAAAATTTGATGATAAAAAAGGCTACCTTATTTTTTTATCATTAATAAGGTAGCAATCATGACTAGAATGAGTCTATTTCCATAAAGTCAAGATTATATTTTGTTAAGAGCACCCTTAGTAAAATTAATGTTATTAATAGAAAAGGTAAAAACCACGATAAAAAAGACATTGATTCTTCTCTAATAAATCGATTTGATGGTTTTGCTAAAAATTTAGGGTTAAAAAGAGTGGCCGCCAGGAAAAGCATGATGAATTGATAAGCAAAACCAATATTAAAACATTGTAAAACAAGATTATTATATTCAAGAAATGCTAGTTTTAATCCATTTGAAAAATTTAGGGCGATCATTGCAAGAATTGATGTTAATATTGAGGCCATGAGTGGTGCAATATCAGCTTTTACTATAAAGAGCATCAAAGAGGGTGCGCTGAGAATCAGAAAAAATGGCAATAAAGAGGAAATAATAATCGGCCAGGGATTTCTTTTGATAGGGATTTCTATTTTTAATAATGGATAAAAATCATCATCAATTCCTTTAAATTTATCATGTGTGATCATAAAGTCTTCTTGATTCTTCCATCCTTTAATAGATAATTTATCATTAACACCTGTTTTTATATCATCTTGATAATCTTGAATAATATCAAGCTCATACACACTGAAGTTTTCAGAGCAGACCTCAATAGGCAGTCGCTGAACATCAAAAGGAAAAGATTTTGTATGAAAGATCATTTGAAACTGACCTGAAATTATTTGATGTTCAATAACATGACCATCTTCCATAATTGTTAGCGATCTATCAATAACTGCATTTTGAGGTAGTAGATTTCTAATCTTTATTTGAGGAGTCCATATTTTTTTTATTATTAATGATGCGTCTTCATGTAAGTAAATCTTTTTATTGAGTCCTTCTTTGTTAGGATCAAAGGCAAGGCGTTCATCATCCCAATGTGAAATGATTTGAATAACACCTTCAAAATAACGCTGCGCTTCATTGACATGGAGTAGATCTTTTAAATATGCAGAAACACCGATTGGTTTAGGTACCGGGCCGTTGGGAAAGTCTAGTAAATTTTGAGGGATGGTCTCTTTTTTTGGCTCATTTTCAATAGGACTGATTTGCTCTTTTTCGAGGGAGGAAATTTGAGCGAAGCATAAAGAGGCTAATAATAAAATGGATATTTTAAAGATGTGACTAAAACCAATATTTTTAGGATAGTAAAACATGATTATGTCTCCTTATGTTTTTAGCCATTAGAGTTTCGATTCCTTTAAAGAGCTCATAGATCAGTACTTGATGACTTATTAAGTCTTTTTAATAAAAGAAACTTGTTAAGAACTCTAATAAACAATTTAAATGAAATGGGTTCAATGATTGTTCCTATCATGCTTTCTAAAAGATGATGTCTTTACTAACGTTAAAATTATAGACATAAAATTTGATTATAAAAAAAGACTACCTTATTTTTTTATCATCAATAAGGTAGCAATCATGACTAGAATGAGTCTATTTCCATAAAATCAAGATTATATTTTGTTAAGAGTACTCTTAATAGAATTAAACCTACTAATAAAAAAGGTAAAAACCAAGATAAAAAAGACATTGATTCTTCTCTAATAAATCGATCGGATATTTTTTGTGAGAATTTAGGATTAAAAAGAGTTGCAGCCAAGAAAAGCATAATGAATTGATAAGCAAAACCAATATTAAAACATTGTAAAACAAGATTATTATATTCAAGAAATGCCAATTTCAATCCATTTGAAAAGCTTAAAGCAATCATTGCAAGAATTGATGTTAATATTGAGGCCATGAGTGGTGCAATATCGGCTTTTACTATAAAGAGCATCAAAGAGGGGGCGCTGAGAATCAGGAAAAATGGTAATAAAGAGGAGATAATAATAGGCCAAGGATTTCTTCTGATAGGAATCTCTATTTTTAATGAAGGATAAAAATCATCATCAATTCCTTTAAATTTAGCATATGTAACGATAACATCATCTTGATTTTTCCAGCCTTTGATGGATAATTTATCATTAACACCTGTTTTTATATCATCTTCGTAATGTTGGGTAAGATCGAGCTCATAAGTACTAAATTCTTCAGAGCAAATTTCTATTGGTAATTTTTGAGCGTCAAAAGGAAAAGATTTCGTGTGAAAAATCATTTGAAATTTTCCTGAAATTATCTGATGCTCAATGACGTGACCATCTTCCATAATCGTTAGCGATCTGTCGATAACAGCATTTTGAGGAATTAAGTTTTTTATTTTGATTTGAGGTGTCCATATTTTTTTTATTTCTGATACTGCTTCCTCATGTAAGTATAATTTTTTGTTTAATCCTTCCTTAACTCCATTAAAGGCTAGCCGTTGATCATCCCAATGTGAAATGATTTGGACAACCCCCTCAAAATATCGCTCAGCTTCACTAACATGGAGTAGATCTTTTAAATAGACAGAAACCCCAATTGGTTTTGGTACTGGGCCGTTGGGAAAATCGAGTAAATTTTGAGTAATGGGCTCTTTTTTTACTTCATTTTGAATAGGGTTCATTTGCTCTTTATCTAAAGAAAGAGGTTCTGAAAAACATAGGGTCGATATCAAGAATATTGATATTTTTAACAAATGAAGACAACGAATATTTTTAAGATAGTACCACATGATTACGCACCTTTATTGTTAGGGTCGATGAGCTTTTCTATTTCGGTCGCAAGGTTTGATAAATCAGGATTGAATTTTTTAATAAATTCCATTTCATTTTTATCTTCAATTTCTTTTGAATGAATAATTTTTTCCAATATTAATAAAGGTTTTTTTATTCTTGCGTTAATGACTAATGCGCAAATGCCTGTTAGAAAGAATAATTGAAACAAAAATGAACCTAAAGCCAAAATATCAGCTTGCTTTTGAATTTTAAAGAAATTTTCAAAATTTTTAGCTAAAACAATAGCCCCTATTTGATTTCCATCAAAATCATTTAAAGGTATTTCTATAAGACCGACGTGTTGATTATCAGATTTTTCTTTTGCAACAGAAGTCTTAATGTCGTGTATTCTTTCTAACTGGTTTGGAGTTACATTTGAATGAATAAATTCAATATCAGTTGCAAAAGGATTGAGCAGGCTTCCAAAATGATGTTTTAAATCAAGCTGAGGGGCTTCAGTTGCTACTTTGTTATAAATGTCTCTATAAAGAAAAATACCAGCATCGAATCCATTAATTTTTTTATTTAAATCCAATACCTTTTCAAAAGACATCCCAATTTCAAAAGCACCAATCAAGCCCTGTTCATCAATCACAGGGTAAACACCCCTGATAGAGAGACCATCTCTTCCTATTTCCAATCCTTGTTCAGGCGAGCTGTGTTTTGTTGATTGAACGATGGTATCTCTAAACTCACTGCAGTCTTCTATTTCTGTTTTATCAAGATCCGTTAATCTTAAAAAAAGATTAGCTGGAGGTAAGAAAAAGTTTGCTTCAGCAACACCGTATTTATCATGTTGTCCATCGATAGCTTCATGCAGATGGTCTATTAATAATTGCCTATCTTGATTTCTCAGAGCAGCTTTTACAAAAGGTAAGGTTGCGATAACTTCTGCTCTTGCTGCAGATTGAGTTGTAACATTATTAATTAAATTTTGAATTAATTTTTCTGCAAAAATAAGCTCTTCTTCTTCAGCGTAAGAAATTATTTGTTTTATTTTGGCGTAATAAGCAAAAGAATTAATTAATGTTGAAAGAAAAAGGGTCAATGAAAGGGCTTGAGCGATGGTTCTCGTAATGTTTTTTTTAAAAGATTTCATGAATAAGTCCCTAAACTTAATAATTTAATTTTAGTAAATTAAATCCCTTTATTTAAAAAAAATTAAAACAATTGTTTATGTTTATGAAGATGATTCAAAAAAATTTTACTTTATTAAATCGCGGCTCATTGAATAAAGCAAAAGCGATCTTTATTTTTAATATAGATCAATACAATAGGTATCAATTATTATTGGTCGCCCTATTTTCCTGAGAATTTTGATCAACGCTATACTTACTTACGAAATCACCAATCTAAGGGAATTGATAAGATGGATAAAGATTATGCAGCGATTACAAAAGACTTACTTCATTATATGAAAGAACTTAAATCTTATATTCCAGAAACAATGAAAGAATCTTTTAATTTATCACAAGTTTCTTTTAAAGAAGGTGTTTTAGATAAGAAAACCAAAGAATTGATAGCATTAGCACTTGCGGTTGCTAGTCGTTGCGATGGATGCCTAGGGTTTCACGCGCAATCTTTAGTTAAATTAGGAGCATCCAAAGAAGAAGTGGCTGAAGTTTTAGGGGTCGCTATTTACATGGGGGGTGGGCCATCATTAATGACTGCAGCCGAAGCTTTTAAAGCTTTTCTTCAGTTTCAATCAGCTCAAGAGTGATTTTATTTTTTTAGGGCTTTGTTTATTTTAAGTTATGATCGATAAATTAAAAGAGTTTTCTTTTAGACGATCTTTTATTTCATATTGATTATTAATTATTTTAGTTAACTATATTTTTTTGATAAATTAAAGCGATTTTATTTAGGATTTAAAATTAAATAATATTTTAAATATCATCAAAAATTATATTCATCTTTAATTTTTGATGATATTTCTTGAAATATTGATGAAAAATGATTTTTATTTTATTAACGCCCTGTAAATTATAGATTTATTTTTAATTTCTGTATAGAATCCTAAAAATAATAATAAAAATCAATAATGTAAAAATGACTATTTTAATAGATGCAATCAATGCTAATAACTTTGATTTATGTTTAAAAATTATTCAACAACATCCGCACTTAATTAATATTCCCAATCCTTCCGGACAATCACCATTATATATCGCTGCTGAAAAAGGGTTTATTGCGATTGTTAGGTTGTTATGCTCAAAAAGAGCACGTATTAATCAACCTGCGAACGATGATTATAATCCATTGATGATTGCTATTAAAAATAAAAAAACAGATGTGATTGATTTTTTAATTAAAAATGGCGGGCATCTCCATATACCTAATTCACCAAGTCATGATTTTTTTATAGATTGTATGCAATCTTTGAGGCCTCTTCAAACAAAATCAACAGGAAGAACCCATCATCAATCCTCTGCTAAGAAAGCACACATATCTTTCCCTTTACAAGCGGGCACTGAATTAGTGCATAGCAATTTAGAAACGGTTCGCTTTATGAATGCTCAATTAAACCGCTATCCTCAATCAGAATTATATCAACGTGTTGGTTCAGAAGCTTTAATATGGGCTTGTATTGCAGGCGATGTAAATAGAGTTCGGCATTTTATTGAAGTCAATGGTATTTCTGCTAACTCTGTCGATATTATGGGCGAATCTGCCTTGATGAAGGCTTGTGAATTTAATCAATTCGATGTTGCTTCTTATTTGATCAATAATGGTGCAGATATTAATTTGGCCGATCGACAAGGATGGACCCCTTTAATGTATGCGATTAGCGCCCCTAGCTTTGAAATAGCAAATCTTTTGATCGAGCAAGGAGCAAATCTAAATCTAACAAATCGCACAAATAAAAACGCCTTACTATTAGCTCATGAACTGGGTAAAAAAAATATATTTAATTTGATTTTTAAAGTTCAAAAAAATATTTATAACATATTACTAGCGGCTATGATCGGAAATCACGAGCATGTTATCGCTCTCTCAAGAGTGGTTCCGCGATTTTTTGAACTATCATCGTTATCAGGTTCTTGTTTGATTAATGCGACTAAATTGGGTTATTTCATTATTTCAGACTATCTTATCGAGAATGGCGTTGATATTAATCAAAATATTCAACATGAATGCACTCTTTTAGACTGGGCTCTGGCTTCTAATGAACCTGAAATTGTCTCTTATTTAAAAAGAAAAGGCGCAGCTACTTATGCCAATAAAGTTATTCGATCGAATTTGTTAACAGCGATTAAGGAAAAAAACATTGTCGAGGTCACGTCACTAGCGAGCGACCCTCTTTTTATAGAAGATCGTGAAGGTGCTTATGAGGCGATGAATTTAGTAGTGACTCTTGATTTTATCGAAGCGTTTAGATCTTTAATAGAGGCTCAATTTCCTCTTCGTCTAGAGACAAATTGTCAAAAATCAATTTTTCTGGAAGCTGTCAAATCGCAATCATTAAAATGTATTGAGTATTTATTTTCTAAAAGAAATTTGATTGTAGAATCAGAATATAATCAAGCAATTCAAGATTCTTGTTCTGAAAAGCATATGGGGATTTTTTCTTATTTGAAAGATAATAAACATCTTTTATCATTTAAAAAGACTCCTGGCATCTTTTTGGATAGGTCTTTAATGATTGAAACATCTATTCCTATGACCGCTGTGGATGCTTTAATTTCTTGTGATTCGGCTGCTGTCTCATCCATTACAATGAACAGCCCTGCAGATTCTATAGAATTTCAACCTATAAATTCCGATTCTGTCTTGGAGAAAAGGCCTCGGTTTGTCTTTTTTGCGCAAAGACGTGCTAATTCTGAATTATGCAGAGTCAATCCTTCAGTTGCTTGTGCTTCCGGCGAGTCATTATTATCAATGACAACAACCAATAAGTCGACAGAATCTACAGAGTCCATAGGAAGTTTAAAGCATAGTTCACTCGCAGCTAAGAGACCTCGACATCTTGTTATTCCTGACTTAGTAGATACTGGCACAGGACCATTCCCATTAAGAGTAACCACACCAGCTTCTTGCGGCTCTGGTTCTTCTTTTTTCTCACTCACAACGAATGAGTCTTTAGAATCTTTAGCAGCAGTTTCTGATTCAAAAAAGGATCAACCCATTCCTTGTGAATCACTCCATACGGATGATGATGAATATTTTGAACAATGCTTAGCATGGATTAGAAACAATCCATTTTAATCAGGATTTGATTTTATTAAGCTAAAATATTAATTATATGAGGAAAGAAAAGAAAGGTTATTTATGATGCAATATATTCGAAAATTACTTTCATTTATCGGCTGGATCTTAAAATACACCCTTCGAGCAGTGATCAGTTTAGGTCGCTGGATTGGAGGATTATTTTCCAAAAACGACTCGGACTTTAAAGGTGGCTCAACTGGCTCAAGAATAGAAGAAAAATCTGGATCACCGAAGCGTGGAACTGAAAAACCAGCCAAAAAAGTTACCGCCTCTAGTCTATTGAGTGAAGCAATACCTGAGTTTAATGATATAAGCATAGATAGTGTTTATCATTATAAAGGAACTGAAGGAGTCATAAATGATTGTCCTTCTTTTTGTTTTTTAGAAGTTAATAAAGAAAAAGGACAAAAAGAAAGATATTATTTAAATTTAGTAGAACAACTATCATTTCCAGCTTTAGAGCGGCCCTTTTATGAGCAATATACAGATGATAAGTATCAACTAGCTTCTTTTCAGCAAGAGCTTCGGCTCCCGTTAATTCGGCTTCAGGTGAAGGATCAAGTAATTTCCTCAAGTTTAACAGAATCTAAAGATATTATTTTTGATAAATTAAAAAATTCATTAAATAAAAAGGGCGTTTTTACTTTAAATGTAACAGCAGGAAACAATAGTGCGCATGCTGTTTATATCTCTGGGTATGTAGAAGATCGCAAATTGCATCTCCAATGCTTCAATCAGACTGCCTCAAAAACCAAAGAAGGTAATTGGGATCAAGAATACTTGGAAATAATGCAACAGGTAGCAGCTCATTTTAAGGATTATGAATGCATCAATCACGGTATTATGTATGGAGCTTTTCCTAGTGAAGAAAAAGCAGGGGCATCTTGCATGGAAACAGGGTTTTTTCTTTATTCGGCGGCCAATCATGAATCTAAAGAAGAAAATATAGCCTGCATGAAGGACCTTTTTACACACGCTAAAGATATTGTCATTGATTTAAAAGCTCAAGTAGCAATAAGATATAAAGTTTTGCAAGAATATAATCATCAAGTACTCATTCCTTTTTATGGAGCTGTTGCAAACTATGCAGAAGAGGAACCAGAGAATTTGAAGAATTGTGTAAAAGATGGACTATTACCCATAGAATCTACCGCTCCTTTTAAAGACATTTGGGGCAGTTTTAAGAATCGCGAAAAGTATGTAATACCTCTCCAACATCCTAGAAATAAAAGATAAAATCTATCAAAACAATATATTAGAATTCATGAGAAAACTAATATATTGTTATCTTTTATCTTAAATTCCATATCGTTACTCTTTATTAAATAAAAATTTTATATGGTATAATCTGTTGTTGAAATTCAATAAATTAGTCAATTAAATAATCAATATGCTCTTAACAATAAATGAAAATAAACTGAAAGTAAGTAAACTCTCGGGTGATAACATCCCTCTGTCTTATCAATGTCCTGAAAATTTCTCGCAAAAAACCTTTTCTCCTAAAGATGAAGTTTTTCTATACCCTTCTTTTCAAAATTTAACTTCTATTTTTATAGAAATAGCAGCTAAAGAGATCGAAGAAATTGATTTAACTGATTGTGATTTAAACAAAGAATCTTCAGAAGATCTAGCTCTTGTTTTTGGTAATTTACCAGCAAGCGTAGAGAAAATTAACCTTAGTTTTAATAATTTTACAAAAGATCAGATACTCTCGATTTTTAATGCGTTGAGTAATAAAAATATTAAAGAAATTGATTTATCAAATTGTAGGCTAAAGACTCTAACAAATTCTAACCTGTCGTCTTTGTTTGAAAACATACCCAAAACAGCTTCTATTATAAATATTTCTGGAAACGACTTTTCCAAAAAGCAATTAATTACTATTTTAAAAAAAATCAATAACGGATCAAAAAAACAAGTGTTATTAGATTCAGCTATGATTGCTAAATTTACAATATTAGAATTTTTTTCTTTATTAATAAAACTATCTATCAAGATAAAGATCGACCAAAAAGAAACCTACCAAAAAAAATTGAGCTGGCTCCATCGACTAGGGTTATTGAGTCCTGCCCTAATTTTGTTGATAAAAACCTCTATTCAAGCGATTATCCAAGTAAAAATAATTCGATATTTGAATAACTTGAATGTAAATAAATTTTATATTTTCTTGTTTTTTTGCTTTTTTATTGCAATTTTGAGGCTTTTGGATCCTCTTAGAAAATATTGGTCGGAAAGATCTCGTTTATCAGTTTGGTTTAGATTTCTTTTTCAAAAGAATAAGAAATTTTTATTTATAACTAATTGAAAATAATAAAGAATCATCTTTCATTTTAAATAAATTAACTCAATAGATATGATGATATTAATCTTTTGAAGATTAATATCATCTAGCAATAAGATCATCCAATTTGAAAATCGATAATAAGAATTAGTGTAGTGATTGAAAATTAAAGAGCTTAAGGGGGTGGTTTTTTCATTTTCGCTTTTTAAATGATTTTTGATCATGATTTATAATTTTTCACAGGATATACGGATCTATTGTAGATTGATATTTAATCAAATTTATTAATTTAGTAATAATAAAGTTTGATAATAAGTCGCAATCAACCCACGTCAAAGTGAGGGATCATTGGATTGAAAACAGTCTTTCTATTTTTAGATAATAGATCTTTCAAGGACGGTCAATTTAAAATTAAAAGTTGATCGTTAATTAAAAAATTACCTTATAGATTTCAAAAAGATGTTAATATTCTGTTTTAAATTCAAAAAATATTTCAAAAGTGTTCTATCTAAGAGGTAAGATAAGAACTTGAGAAGATAAGATGCCATTTATTCCTTTAAGCTATCCCCAAATTGTTGCACTCACACGCAAAGCGTCTGAGCGCCAACCTAAAGCTCATTTTACACAAGATGAAATAGAGCAGGTAAATCAGAACGTTGAAAGAAATCCCTTCTTAAAAGCGACCCTGA
>JACCDO011757814.1_pt1 | contig 21079 bp, 8 predicted proteins | sample 7446101 | NCBI WGS metagenome assembly JACCDO01 (sample SAMN15323440, study PRJNA562643) | freshwater metagenome | isolation source: river surface water | place: USA:Blue River Watershed | collected 2017-08-16
CATGTACTTCATCATTTTCACCATAAGATCCTCTTTTCATTCCACTCTACTAATAATCGATTAGTAACAAAATTAGCCAACTTAAAATATCCTATCTAATGTGTGAAGTTGAACGAAGCGTGTAGTCAAAACGAAGCTTAAAGAAAGTTCTTCTTTATCCGCGATTAAATTTTTTTAAAAAAAAAAAAATTCTGAACTTCATCTGATGAGGTGTGGAACGAATATAAAGACTGCATTTCAGATCGTTAAAGTCAAAGTACTAGTTCCGCCTGAGTCTTGAGTCGAGTCTCTAGTCGAGCCTCTATTTAAGCTCTCAAAAATACACTTCCTTTATGTTATAAGGTTTTAGTAAATAATATTCATCTATAGGTTTGGTACCATCTCAAGAGACCATAACCTATCAATTCCCAAAAATTAAATCCAAAATACTTTGAATGGAGAAGTTATGGGAGGAGGTGTAAGTTTTGAAAATGCTGTTATAGACAAAAAGTTGAACAATTCAATTGTTCTAAAGGAAAGTTCTTCTTCAATAACTCTTTCTTTTGATGCAATTGAAAAGAAATGTTTTTCTGGTTATTTTAAAGATGTTGATAAATTTAAAGATTACGTAAAAGCATTTGAACATGCTTGTAAATTGAATTCTTTAGATATTATTGAAGTCTTATTAAAAGCGGGTGATATAAGAAGCATTAATCCATTTCATATTGCATCAACTAATGGAAATCTAGAAGTAGTAGAGATATTATATTCTGCTGGATTATATTTATTTAATCAAGATCATAATGGTTGTTCACCTTTACATTTATGTGTCATGAAGCCATTTATTGAATCATCATTGTGTGCAACATTTTTATGTATTGTTGGTGGATCAAAATTATTAAAGTTACAGGATAAAAACGGAAATACTGCTTTGCATTATTGTATCATTTATAACAATATTCCAACATATAAAATCCTTATAAGTTATAGTAATAAAGATATAAATTCTATGAGAAACAAGAATGGAAAAACTTTTGAAGATTTAGCTATAGAATCAGGTCAAGTTCAATTTAATGATAAAAAGAAAAAAAAAGATATACCTATGGATCAAATAATAAAAGTGTGGGAAAGATTTTTTGAAAATGCCATGAATATAACCAACGGAAACTCACATGAAATGATTAATTATAAAAATACGGCAATGAAGAAGGATATAAAAAGCAATAAAATTATACCAATGAAAAATGATTTAATCGAATGGCTACAATGTATATTATGTAAGACTGATGATGACGAATATTACATCGTTAATACTGTTGATGGATATTCAATATGGTTATCTGATTTTTTAGAAGAAAAAAATTTATCTTATTTATATCATGTTACTAATGATGTTGATATTTGCGATGTTATTAGTATAAATGATATTATTTCATGTGGTTGGATTCAATATTTTGATGTTAACAGTAATTATGTATATTGGATGAATATATCAAGCGGATTTTTATCAAAAACAATAAAAATATTACCATTAAATACTGATATTCATCCTTTAAAATCATTAATACTAAAGGATAATGGAAAAAATATAACTATTGGATGTGATTCCTCTATTTCTTCAGATTGGGTTTGTGTTATTAATGACACTATTGATGATTTGGATAGTTATTATTATAGCTATTATTGGAATACCAGAACGAATCAAACAATGGAAAACTGTCCAGTAAATTACGAATACTCAATAAAGGATGGATATTATTTATGTTATAGTATCAATTATTCGTCCTATTACTGGTATGATAGTAAAACGAATGAATCAGTATGGGTTTAATGGGAAGAGCGAAAAAAAAAGCATATTTATTTATTTATTTTTGTTTATAATTTTTTTGGTAAATTATTTGGCCAAATACCATCTTTTTCCAAATTTTCCTTCATTCTTTTCATGACACCATGCATAGCGGTATGAATATCATTGAAATGTACATCAGGTAATGCATTGCATAATTTAGTATGATCTAAAGTATTATTTGATCGTCCAGCTTTTAATATTTTTGCTTGTTCTTCAACACTAAAGTTTTTATATGTATAGGTTGAATCTACATATTGTTTATATAAATCAAGAACTTCGTTATGTGATATAGCACCAGGATTACAAAAATTATAAATTCCAGTTAATTTACGTTCAGCCATAATAAGTGAAATTGGTAATAATTCAGTTAATACTGTCATACTATTTGGAATATTAACAACTTTATCATACTTCACAATTTTAGTAACAAAATTACGAGGACTTAAATCATCACTAATTGGCATTCTAACACGTAATGTACAAGTAGTAGGGAAAACTTTAAGCATATCTTCTACCATAGCTTTGGTATGAGAATAATATGATCCATGAAAATTTGGAACATCATCTTCAGTAAAACTTTTACCACCAATAATATGATCATCATCATATTCAAATATACATCCTGTTGCATATAATAAATGATGAATACCTTTCATAGCACAAATATCAGCAATATTTAAACAACCAATTACATTTGTTCGAATAGTTTCAGCTTTATGATCTTCACACCAATCTACATTTGGTCGCCCTGTTACACCAGCAGCATTTAATACATGCGTAGGATTATATTTTTCAATCTCCGCAAGTACACTTTCTCTATTTTCAGTTCGTGAATCAGCTAAATAAAATACTTTCTTTTGTTCGGTTAATAAAGTTATGAGTTGTCCACCAATCCAACCATTTTTACCAAATAACAAATAAACATCACTTGATGACATTATTAATACTTCAATCAATTTATATAATTTTAATTAGTTTTTAGTTGTTTGTTTCAGATTGTTGTTGATTTGGAATCCTCCAAAAAACTTGACTGTCAAAAAGGCCCTTTTTAAAAGGGATCTGTTCTGAAATAATTAAACGAGTAGACTGCAATTAACTACTGTTTACTTTACCTACAAATTATTATCGGTTACTTTTGGTGCTAATGAGATGATTTTTAAATTTTAGAATGCTATTCAAAAAATAGTAATAATAAATCCTTTACTTATAATCATTACTATTACTATAATTATTATATTATTATATTATTATTATTATTATATTTTATTATTTTGACTCCGATTAACCAACCCTAATTGAAAAAAATTTGCGGTGAAATTATTGGACATAAAAGAACGCCCAAAAGGACAGTAAGTACAATAATAAAAATGGCTGAAGAAGGAGAGAGAAGAGGTGGATTTGGACGTGGTGGTGGACGTGGTGGAAAAGAAGGTCGTGGTGGTGGACGTGGACGTGGTGGTGGACGTGGACGTGGTGAAAAGGATGAGAAGTCTGAATGGACACCTGTAACCAAGTTAGGTCGTTTAGTAAAAGAGGGTAAAATCACATCTGTTGAACAAATATTTTTATACTCTTTACCAATTAAGGAATATCAAATTGTTGATAAATTAATTCCACCATCTACTGGCGGAGGTTCTGGATTAAGAGATGAAGTTATGAAAATTATGCCTGTACAAAAACAGACTACTGCTGGTCAAAGAACACGTTTCAAGTGCTATATTGCAGTAGGTGATGGCAATGGTCACATTGGTCTTGGCGTTAAGGCTGCTAAGGAAGTTGCTACTGCTATTCGTGGTGGTATTATCAATGCTAAAATGAACTTAGTTCCTGTTCGTCGTGGTTACTGGGGTTTTAACGCTGGTGCACCACACACAGTGCCATGCAAAGTATCTGGTAAATCTGGTTCAGTTCGTGTTCGTTTAATTCCTGCTCCTCGTGGTTCAGGTATTGTTGCATCTCTTATCCCAAAAAAATTATTAAATATGGCTGGTATTGAAGATGTTTACTCATCATCTACTGGACATACTCGTACTAGAGGTAACTTGGCTATGGCTGTCTATCATGCCTTAACCAAGACATACTCATTCTTGACTCCTGATTTATGGCAACCAACTGTATTCACTCCTGCACCTGCACAAGAGTTTACTGATTTATTAGCCAAAAAGTCATTGAAATATCGTGCTTAAGAAATATTATTAACACAAAATTAATAAGAAATGTTAATAATAATATGTATATAATTTTTGTTATGAAGAGGTCTTCTTGGGTGTTCGAGGACACGGGGCGCTATGTTCTGACTTTATTACAAAATTTAAATCCATCTTTATATTAGCGTAGTATTTTAATTTATAAATTTCTTATCATGTATTACATTGTAATCATTTTAAAGACTACTATCACTCTTTATGTTGTATTGTACGTAAAAAACCATAGTCTGTTAAAGGTAGGACCGGGGTCAGACCGGCAGACCCGGAAGGGTCATGCATGTTCGGATAAAACGACAGACTCAAAATTTTGGAAAAAAGTAGCACAGATGTTACTCTGGTTGATGTTGTAGTTGTAATTGCCAGTTGTACAGAAATAAAACAATGAGTAAAAGAGTATTATCAGTTGATGATTACGGAAATTTAGCATCATCAGATGCACAACAAGGATTTCAGATGGTTAATTATGGAGCTCGAACTTCGCTGTTGAAAGACTCACAAAAAGCACAATCAAGCACCCGAAGTAAATCAATGAATTCAAAAATGAGTTTAGCTAATTTATTAGATAATGAAGAAGTAGAAGGAGAAAAGAAAAATATTGCTGATATTGATAAAACTCTCTCAATTGAATCAATTCTCCATGAAATACTTTTTCCAGGTAATCATATTCTCTTACTTTATTACTGCATATTACTTATTTTTACAAATACAAAAGGATTACCAGAACATTATCCATTACGTAAAAAAATCGCAATAGCAAAAATAAATTCATTTTCTGGAACTATTTGGGATCTATTTCAAATATTATTTATTGGTGCAAGTATGTTTACTTATATTCTTGGTACTTATGAAATTGATTGGTATGCTCAAAGATGCTGTTACATCACTGAAATAGTAATGACACAATTCTTTCTTATTGACTTTATTTTAAATTTTCTTGTTCGATATGAGGCAGCGTATTTTTATGACATATTCACAATTATAGACATATTAACAATGCTACCAATATATGTATCGTTTGATGACCCTAAAGTTGCTGTTGCTATAGATTTTATGCGATGTTTAAGAATGTTAAGACTGATGCGAATATTTAAATCATTTAGATTAGTTCGAAATTTAAGTGGTGTTAATAGACAAGTATTGATCTTGACACTAACATTAATCACTTTGATATTTATGGCTGCAGGAATTGTGCAATTAATGGAAAATGATATTAAGCAAATGCATTATGATTGTCAATACATTAATGAGTATACAAATTGGAAACCATCATGTAGCGATATATTACCATATACAGATACTTCGATATCAAGTTGGTGTGATTGTGAAACTATGAGATGCCATCCTAAATATATTCCTGGGGATATAAATGGCGAACCATCAAAATTATATTGTATGCATTTCTCTTTTTTCAATACATTTTATTACATTATTGTTACAATTTTTTCCGTTGGTTATGGTGATATTACACCAGATACATTAGCTGCTAAAGGTGTTGTTATCGCACTGATTATTACAACTTTGATTATTATTCCTATGCGCTTAAGCGAATTACAATCGTTATTATCTCTTACGTCGCCATATTCTGCACCATATGTACCACAAAATAATGAGAATCATGTAATTGTATGCGGTTACACATCTGATAAAAAGAAATTGGAAAGATTCTTAAAAGAATTTTTCCATCCTGACCGATCAACAACTGCTGGACAAGAATATCATGCAGTTATATTATCACAAGATCAACCTTCTGCAGATATTCGCAGTGTATTATTATCTCAAGGTTTAGAATCTAAGTGCACTTGTGTTGTTGGATCTGCATTATCAATTGGAGATTTACGTCGTGTTAAAGCAGAATCCGCAGTTGCAATATTTTTCTTATGTAATTCTGATGCGGATGAAGAGATTGCACCAATACAAGATTCGGCTAATATTATTCGTGCCTTATCTGTGTGTAATTTCAACAATCAACTTGATTGTTTTGTTCAAGTATTACGTCCGGAAGATCGTACAATATTGAAAGATAGTGATGTTGATGTTATCTTATGTTTAGATGAATTCAAAACTGCATTGCAAGCTCGTAATGCTGTATGCCCAGGATTTTCTACATTTATTGAAAATATTTTTCATTCCTTTGGTTCAGTTGATCCTGAAATCGAGGCACAAATGGCAAAATGGTACAAAGAATACTTGCATGGTGCAGGAATGGAATTGTATTTTGTTCAATTACCTCAACAATTTATAAAAGCAGTGCGCTATAATTATCGTACTATAGCCGAAGCAATATTTTGTCATTTCCATACGATAGTGCTTGGTTTATGCGACAAAGAATATTCTGCCTTAGTATTCAATCCTAATTCTAAGGATGTTACCGACTTCACGAATATAACACAATTTTTTGCTATATTTAATGTTGCTTTAATAATTGCAGATGATCAGCACAAAGCTGAACATATTGCATCCTCATTAAGTAATGATTTAATAGTACAGGAAATTTTATACCAATTACATTTAGAGGAAATTAGACTACCATGCAAAAGTATAAGGAAGAAAACAGAAGACTCTGATAATTTAGATTATAGTGATTATGAGAGCGAAGAAGATTCGGAAGATGAAGCCGATGAAGATTCTTACATTGGATACGCTAGAAATGCTCAAGCAAATACATTATATGATGAACACGAACAGGATCGAATGGCAAATGTTCGTGATGATGGTGCAATAAGCAGACGTATATCAAAAACTGTGAGCACGAGATCTATTGCATTAACTGGGAAAAAGCAATCATCTCGTAATCTAAGTAGACAAATTTCAACAATAAATACCAATATTAAAAGAATAAAAGAAGTAGATTCAGATGAGGAGGAGAAGGAAGATAATAATAACGATGAAGACATGGATTCGGGCAAATCTGGTTATGCATCTCGTATTATGACGGATGCAAAAAATTTATCAGGACATGTAATTGTTTATGGATGTGATGCCAATTTATTGATGTTTATCAGCGAGCTACGTCGCCCTGCTGTCAGGGGTGATACGTATCATCCTATTCTAATTATATCCGAAAATACACCAACCAAGTGGGATTATATTCGACACAAATATAATGATATATATTTTATGAAAGGTCAAATAACAAAAATGGAGACTTTTGCGAGGTTAAATATTGACGAAGCATTTTCTTTAATATTACTAGCTTCTCGAAACGATGTAATGGAAATTGATGACGAACACATAAACGCGTCTACCTTATTTACTTATTTGAAATTAGAATCGCATATTCCAAAAGATGTATTTTTTACTGTAGAATTAAATTCTTCTTCAAATATGGCCGTGTTAAATGCAACAATAATGAGGCGAGCAAGACTTGCTGCTGTTGAAGCTAAAGCACAGTTGTTACTGAATGGAGTAGCTCCTTTAATAGAAAAGAGTTTGAATGAGGGGATTGCTGACGGAAGAACTAACAGTGTCAGTAATAGAGGAGTAAGAAAATCTGTTGATTCAAAGGAGAAGGAGAAGTCACCTAGTTCAACTACTACCACAGCTAATGTAGCTATACTAAACAGCACTGAAGCCGAAAGGAAAGAGTCAAACGTTGCTCGAAGGGGGTCTGTTTTATTTGATGGAAATGGAAGATTTGCTACTAAAAGAGATCGATCAGTATTGATTCAAACAGGAGCTGCAAGTACTCATAGTAGATTAGGAAATCTCAATGGTGTTTCATTCGATGAAACCAAAAATGAAGATAGTGACCGTAAGAATAGTGTAGCTCTGTCAGTTACTTCTAAATCTATTGAAAGAATAAGCGAAGCTGTAAGTAAAAGTGATATATTGAATATGTTGAAACAAGACGAAGAATTATGGGATGCAATGGATAGTCATCACGTTTTACCAGTTTTTGCATCAGCTCGTGCATTTGTTCCATCCTCGTTTGAGTCATTATTAGTGCAATCATTTTATATTAAGTTAACACCTATGATTTGTGATAAATTAGTATGCGGACAACTTGCACAAACAGTCATGCAAATTGATGTCCCATATCGCTTACTTGGGTCAACATTTTTCGATTTATTTCGTATATTCATTAATTTTCAAGTACTCTGTTTTGGGATATACAGAGCACCTCAAAAACAATTAGGGTCTACATTACCATATGTTTATACATCACCACCCAAAGACTGTGTATTATCACTTAATGACCGAGTATATGTATTTGGTACATGTAGTAACACCACCAAGGCCGTTGACTATTGCAATAAACTCAATTATTAATTGCAAGAACATTGTAAAGAAATATTATATCTTGTATCAAATAACTACCTAAAAAATTGATTATTTACATTTAGCCTTAATACTAAAAAGTCTGTACACATCTTTTCTGATTTGCAATGATAGTGAATATGTCTCCATAAATTTCATTGCGACCACAAATAAGTGACGAGCATTAAATAAATCAGGATGCTCTAGTTTTAATACTTCTAATCTAGCTTTGGATTGGTTATGCAAATGTGGTAATCCAGGTAATCTCGCTATACAATTTAAAATTTCCAATTCAACTGTAGAGATTCCAGTTGGAAGAAATGGATTCAATAAATTTGCCTCAGTTGGATGCACCAAAGTAGAGGGTCCTTTATTTTTAATTTTTTCATCTTTATGCGAATGATTTGCAAATAAAGCCTTCAAATTTTTAGGAATTGATACGGCTGCTCTTCCACCTAAAGGAGCAGAATCCCAATTTAAGGACTTCAATTTTAAATAACCATTCCGTGACCTACTTATTAATCCTAAAACATAGAAGCAAGTTCCACGAATAGAATAGTTTGGCGCGCTGACAGCTTGTGTTATTAACCATTCTACACTGAATTCTTCAACAGAATGCAAGCATTCAAATCCTTTATCAGAAGAGCCTATATGTCCCAAAATCCATAGCGCGCCTCTACGTTCTCGTGGACTTTTTCCTTCTTCGTCCATAGCTATTTCAACCATATCTTCAACTATTCTTTCATTTTTTAAAAGTGAAATACCAGCAGTGTTTCTGGCCAGTTCACCAAATAAGTGCCGAGGAATTGGCACGAATGTTCCCATCCCTGTTTCAATTCGTAAAAAGTACTGTACTTCCACTAAATACACTGGCCCATTAATCTTCAAATTATTACGATTCACAATATTAGCATCCATGTGAATATCGATATCATTTCGATGAAAACTTCCTGAACGGCGCTTAGTAGCATCAGCCGAACTATTAGCGCTATTTGCTTTCACGTCCTGATAATTTGTCTGATTAGATCGATCATGTGCAGGCGAAACTCTTGAAAAAATTAATCTAACGGGTTCATTTGGCATATCAACTGCAAACAAATTACTACTTAACTCAATAACATGAATTTGTCGATCTGCGGGTTTGCAGTGAGTCCAATCATGATACGACTCAGATTGGTATGTCACAGGGTGTTCAACAGTTTCCAAATTCATTGTATTATTGCTCCTATTAGGACGATACATATTGTTGTTATTAATACTACTATTACCACTAGTATAAAGGTTAACATTGACCTTTCTCGGGGATCTGCAATCAGTACTAGAGAATAGTCCTTTAATTAATCCGTTTCTGTGAACAGGATTGATTCCAACTAACAGACAAGTATCTATTATATAATTTGGATTGACCTGTACACTAGTAGGTATATTTTGATGATCTACGATTATACCGCGAATAGTAACAATTCTAGACCTATCAGTTGTGACAAGTGCAGTAATTGGAGACGAAAGATTCGAGCTATCTAAGTAAGTATCCACGGCAAAGTTATCGACATTCTTTTTTGCGTTTAAACCAGATGATGACTTGTAGTCAGTATTAGACTTCAGTATAATTTCTATATTCCAAGGAAGGCGAACTAATCCTTCTAAATTAATCCCATTGTTAGTGAATTCACTATTAAGTATGTCCTGAGTCGTATTAAATATACTTTCTGCCGAATCAATGACGATTGGTTTTATAACTGATGTAATTGGATTTCCATAAATATTGACTTTACTGCTAAAAACTTTTGTAGGCAATGAAGATTGATATTTTTGCATGAATTGTGTATTTAAACATCTAGCCATTTTTTTCTCAACATCAATAGTGTAATCTTTAAAACCAACAGCTTTATAGTTGACTAAAATATCCTTTAGCGACGAGAAAGTAGAATGATTAGATTCAGTGCTAAAACTGTCACTACTATCGGATAAATAGCGAACACCTTCCTCTACAGATAGCATTCGAATAAACAATTGTCTTGCATCATTATGCCTGATAAAGCGCAGCAAATGTTTTGACTTGCACCTATAAAGCAGATTTTTAGTAAGAAAGGTATGATGTAAATTAAAATATGAATCTACCTAATAATCGTTTTCAAAAAAGTTTTTGTTTCTGAAGCCTCAAGTAATATTGGCAAAATAATATTAATGAAATAATTCTCTTCAACATTTTCTAATTGTTGAATTAAGCACTCAATACCCCACTTATTAAAATCAACAGGTCTACTTCGTAGTTGAATTCGCAACAAACTATTAATGTATACACTCAATCCATATGTACAATCACCGGACCAAATTTTGATTAAATGAAGGGAGAACACACCGCTATCTGTAAATATAAAAGAATTTAATACAATTCTACATAAATAATCCAGACTATCATATCGTGCACCTAAACCTGTTAACACTGGAAACAAATTTTTATCTTTACCAATTAACTCTCCACCTCTTTTAGTACCTGCTAAACGTCCAAGAAATGTAAAAAATTCTCGTGCTAGTGTCGTATTAACTGATACGGGGCGGAACAAATTTTTATTTATAGCAGAATTGGTCGAATTTCTTTGAAATGGCGATGACATTGGTGCTTGGGAATTGTACACAGCTTTAGAATTTTTTGTATACGCATGAATCAATGATTCTAATTCTACTGTTATATCATTTAGCAAGGTAAAATTAATATCAGTATCATTTTTCAAACATTCAAAACCTTTACTGCTATTAGCAAGAACTTCACACATATTATTCAAACAAGTTGCATACTTTAAATTTCCTATTTCCCAGTCCATATGAATCAATCTATCTTTATCCTTATCATCTAATGAACATCGGTAGAATGCCATGAATCTTTTTAAAAATTTGCTAGATTTTGCATCATTAACTCGGTCTTCGTGTTGAAACGAATTTTTGATAATGTCATATATTAAATCCCAATCCCATTTTAAAGGATCTTTACCTTCTTTACCCAATATTTTAGTTTGTTCCATCAAATTAATAAAATCGTTTCTTTCAACAGGATCTTTCCTTAAGCTTATAATTAGATGGTTCATATACTCTATTTTATTGACACCTTGCGATAAATAATAAGGACTACAAATAGTAGAAAATGTCTTAGGATCCCGCATCGTTTTCCAAGTATTTGCAGTTCCAAACCTATTATTCTCCGCCGGATAGGCTAAAGAATTAAAACTTGATAACGAAATGACTTCATCACTCAAATCAATGATATTTTGGACCATAGTTGCAGTTTCAGTTATCGAAGTAGAAGTAATCGAACTTGATGTAGTATTAGCAACATAAGCGGGAATATGGGGAGTTGCACTAGTTCGAGGAATATTTGGAATCATACTGTTCATGGAACCTCGATCAATAAATGTTCGACCACTTGCAGACAACGAAGTTGATACCATACTGTGATTAGCATTTGAAACGGCTGATGGGTATGCAATAGACTTGGAATTATTAGTAACTGATACTTGTTGTTGCTGCTTACTATATTGCTGAGCGATAGAAAATGAATTGGCTAATTGATGCAAAATTTGTGACGCCTTGGTAGATTTACTACTAGAAATACTATCAATTGAAAGAGCAGATGCATAATCTACTAGTGCGTGATTAGTTAATATTTCAACGCAATTTTTTTCGGGAAATATTCTTGATGCAATTTGCAAAAATTCAATTAACACCACTCTACTTTTATTACTAACAGTAGAATCAGTACTTAATGTACCCAATGAACATAAGGACTCCAGCAAATTACAATGCATCAAAGAACAGGATAATATTGCAGCATAATTATCAAAAAGATTATGAATTAAATCCGAATCTTTTTCACCGGCATACAAAATATCATAAATTCCACCATCGGTATCATTATTTTTACTATCTATATTTGGCTCTAATGGAGGAAGAAAATCGGTATCATTAACGACCATACTTGTGATATTATTATTTCCATTGCTACTCAACGATGAAACACTGGACGTGCTTGTTGAAGGAGTCAATGTACCAGGACCACTAGTAGTTTTAGTGGCAGCAATTGTATTTAAACCTTTTGTACTGTTGATACTCCCAGAGTTTGAGTAATTTTTACCAACTCCAAAAAAAGAAGGAAAACCACTATTTCCTTTTCCACTTGTAACAGAGCTCTTACTTTCAATAGACTGTTCTTTTGTTTCATTTGAAACATTAATATTGGTCGATGACACTGAAGTGGCACTATTTCTTTTTTTATATGCAGGAGAACCAAACGAAGCTATATTATTTAAAGTTCTGGTTATTCCAAAAACTCCGAAAATACTACTTGAAGTATTTTTGGTTTGCTCTGAGACACCTACAGTGTTACCAATTGAAACTCTTCTCACATTTTGTTTTCCAGACGAATTGTTATCAACAGAAAAATCTGTCACGCCTTTGGTTGCATTAATATTTGAATTAGATTGGAAATTACTACTAGCGGATGTAAATGAATTGTTTCTAGTATCGACATCTGACACGCTATCATCAAAATTACATAAATCATTTAAAAGTTTTTCATAATTCAAATAATATCCTATATTCCGTTCTGCAGCAAATGAAGAATGTATACTATTCTTACATTTAAGCGATTCCAATAGGATATCAATCACGTCTAATATAACATTATGTAATGTGGCAGATATAGTAACATCGCCTAACATACGAATTAATGTAGGCAGAGCCATCTCATCCGATGTTAAATGTACTATTCCAATAAAAGATTTCATCATAATAAGCAATGCATTTTTTGCTGCCTTCAATTTTTCCGTATGCTGGTCATCACTATTAAAAGAATCACTAGCACTATCGAAATCTGTGAAAGGTGATAGTAAATAGCGTAAATCTGAATAGGGTCTAAAATAGCATCTTGAGTCTGTATCATTTAATAAATGAAGCATTGTTAATACAATAGATTCACTTAAGTCACTACTACTGGAACTATCCAAAACATAGTTTAATAAAGTTTGGATACCATTAACTGAAACTACAGTTTTTAATTGTATTAAAGTTAATTCCCTTATCGTTTCAACACACACTTTGCGACAAGTATCTTTAGAATCATTACCTATAGCAACTAATGACCTAGCAAATCCAATAGGAAAATTAGTACCAGGAAAATTAAGAAATCGTTTCAAAATTTTTAAAGCTTGAGTCCTCTCAGATATATCATCTCTTTCTAATGATGCTATAATTAAATAATGTAACTCAGTTTCGACCAAAATTGAACAATGATCATCAGATATTAGACATAATCGAAGTATCCGTAAAATAATGGGTCGTACACTAACATCTTCAACCGCTAAAAAATTATGAACTAATTTGCAAAAAATTACAAACTCTTCGACTGTTGGCAAGGAATAATTATTTGAAGTTTCACTTGAGGATAAAGAATTTTCACCAGAATTTGTTTTACCACGCAGTGCATTACTTAAAGCGTATATAAGAGCCAATTTTTCACGTTTTTTATATTGATTTGAGTATCTTTTATCACTTTTGATCACTTCATTTAAACTACTGAGGCGACTTATAATTTCAGACAATATCACATTGCTACATCTTAATTCATCGGGAAAAGAAACATCAATATTCTCAAATTTAAATTGCTTACCACTATCAGAGTTGCCGTCATCAGCATTATGATGTACATCACTATGATTGGATGGAGAAAGTCGATACATCAAATCCCATTGAGTATTACTAAAAGATCTTAAATTATCACCACTTGTATTGTTACTATTATAATTACTATCGTTATTATTATTACTATTATTATTATTAATACCACTATAATTAAGCACAGCATTATCTCCAGCAACTGTTATATCTGATATACTTATAGGGCTAGTGGTACTTATAGAGTTTATATCATTCGACAAGGTAGAATCATTTATTCTTTCTGATGGTGAACTTGATCCTGATGAAATAAACAAACTTCTTTCAGTTTTAAGTTGATGATCTCTTTCGATAGAACCAATAGAACAAATAGAATCATCTGTGACTTTTTCGTCATCTAATATTAAAGGTAACAGATTGTAGACAGAATCTTTATTCACATCATCACTTTTATTATTTGAATCATATAAGTAACCATCAACGTCATTTAACAGTTCATTATTTGAATTATTGTCACAAAGTAAATCTAAACTTTCATGATTGCCTTCTATTAAGTTCGTTGCTGGTGTTGAATAGTTTCCTGCAACTGAATCAATTTGAATGTAGTCAGCAACCTCATGTTCTGCACTCATTATATAAATGATATCGACGAGATCCCGGGATCAGAGATGTTAAAAACTATTCTTTCGCAGTATATACCTACATATAATTTTTTTCTTCATCAACTTTGCCGGTCCTGGTTCATGTGGGTTGAAAAAATTAGTAAATAAATAAATCAATCATATTATAGTTTAAATAAAAAAATATAATTTATTCATCATCATCTAATATCCTCTGTGATTTTTTACTTGGTGCATCTACGTTATCCTCATCACTATCACCAAAAATATCGGACGTAGCATTACGTTGGCTTACATTATCATTACCACCAAATATATTATCATCATCAATATCGTGCTGCCCATCTTCTCTGTTTCTTTTTACACGACTCGAAGAAGAGTTCACTGGTCCTTCCGCGTCCAAATTCTCATCAACAATATTATTATTTTCTACAGGATCTTTCTCATTGTCACTATCACCAAATATATCTGCAGTCTCAACTTTAACATCATCAATATTGTTAGCATTTTTACCTTTACCTTTTGATGGTTTTGACTGTTGTTCGTTGACCCATTTTGATTTAAGATCGTCTAATTTTTTAGCTTTTTCCTTCGCTCTCTCATTTCTTAGTTCATTTTCACGTTCTAATTCTTCATTTTGCTGACGCAACAATGCTTCTTTCTGTCTTCTTCTTTCTTCATGCTCTAATTCGCGTCGCTTATTTTCATCCTCCTGTTTTTTAATTTCACGGACAACTATATTGTAGTCTCTGGAATAATCTATTTCTTTGCTTTGACAATTAGAAGCCCTCTTTCTTGCAACATTATAATTGTATAATTTATCATTTCCTATATTACTCAAATGATGAAAAATAGACTGAGCAAATTTAGTTTCATCTATTGCACATTTGAGATCAATTGAGGACCCCTTTGAACGTTTATCAACACCAAATTTTTCACGAACACTAGCTATATTGAACCAGCTACGCGCATATGCTGGATCAATATGAATACACCTTTGTAAAGTCCTAATAGAATCTTCAAATCTTCTACTTTCATATTGACTATAAGCCATATATTCATATAACTTTCTATCAAATTTACCTAATGGTTTTGAAGCGGATTTGATTGATGCTTGATATAAATGCTCAGCATCTATAAACCTACCATTTTTCACATTAACATTAGCTAAATTGCAACAAATATCATCATTCAAAGACATGTTAGCTTCTCGACATTTAGAGAAAATTTCCCTTGCTGATGTATAATCTTTTTCATCTTCAGCTGCCATAATACCAAGTCCTACAGAGGCATAAAGTACATGCTGATTCGTGCTAAGAACTTTGTTATAATAACTATGAGAGTATTTTTTAACTTTACTGTACTCTACTGGATTACTACGAATTCCATCCAAACTATTGTAATACATATTTGCAAGCGCTATTATTGCTCTTAGATCAGGTTCTTTGTTTAAATTAATGCTTTCATACATTTTTTGACCAAGATTCATCTTTTTAGATTCACAAAGTATATCCCCCAAACTGTTACAAGTATCAATGTCATTTTTAACAAGTGTATGCGAATAATTTAAAAGTAAACCAGCCAATCTACTGTCACCTTTGTCTTTGGCAATATTACTTAAACGTAGGTAGCATTCTACATAACAAGAGTTTAACTTTAACAAATTCATATATATTTCGACAGAAGCTGATGTATGACCAATATCTTCTAATAATCTTGCGTGATTGAAGCATAATGTAGTATTCTTAGCATTAAAATTGTGATATGGAATCTTAATTTTCAATATTTGATCACTTTTAATGTTACTTGAAATTAGTCGTAATGGATTTGACGTCACTATAATATTTCCATTAATAATTGTAACTTCGTGTTGAATATCACCGATTAATATTTTATCACCAGCATTTATAAACTCAGATATATTTAAAGCACTAGTATCAGTATTCATATGACCATCAGTATAATTCATGGCTACAATATATTCATTAACATTAGTACTGAGTCGCACAGACAAAGTTACTGATGGTGTTGGATTTGATGACCATACATAAAAAACACCACATAATTCTGCCGAATTAAAAATATGTAAAGAATTATCATCATTAATATTGTTGATACTGATAGTTAATGCCTTTTTAGAATATTCTAAAGCATTATTTAATTTTCCCAACGAATGTGATAACACTGATATGTTAGACAATAATGCGGAAGAAGGACTTAAACCTTTTCGCTCAATACATTCTAATGCCTTTAAATAACAGTTTAATGCTGCTGAAAATTCTAATGGATCAGATTGTCTTAATTTTCCTTGAGTAAGCCATAAATCAATTTCGAATTCAAATGACGACGCAACTTCCACAATGTTTTCATACTTTGTTACTTCCTTATTTATAAGTCCTTTAAGTAACATAATGTAAGCTTGAGTTTCTTTATCATTACCAAATTTCTTCAAAACACATTTAAACGCCTCTAATGAAGCAGAATAATCACCAGAAATAAGTCTAATCTGACCAATTGCAAACCATGCTAACATCATATTTTCATTTAATGCTATTGCTTGATTGAAACATTCAGCAGCCGAAGTAAGGTTACTTTGCGCATAATATACTCGACCTAAAATATAATAACCATCAGATTTCACACCTGATATCATTGACTCTGATATAGCTCTGTTAGCTAATGACAAAACTTGCAAATAATTTTTTATTTCAATAAATTGAATGCTTCTTTCATTAAAATTAATCTCACGATCTAATAAGATTTCAATTTGATTCAAGTCACCGACTGTTGTAACATTATATGATAAAATGCATGAACTTGTTGAATCAATTTTGTTAATTCTGATACCATTACCATTATTTAGCTCAATAAGATTATTTTTATCCGTAAATATTACAATTTTTCGATTACCAGAATCATAGTATGAATTATTAACATCAATATTATTTATCAACTTGTAATTAGTAAATAAATAATTTGCAATAATATTTAATGCTGCTAAATTATTTGATTTTTCATTAGCCGCCAAAACGCAATATTCATAAACATTGTTATTATGCATATTTCTATTAACTCTATCCCTTTGTGCATACACATTTTCTATCAAAGATAAATAAATCAATGCATCAAGATTAGATGGATCAATAACTAATACATTTTCTAAACAAAGTTTAGCTTTCTCATAATTTTCTAATTTAAATAAACATAAACCAGCAGCAACCCGCACCGACGATGGGCAATTTGAACAAGTATGTATAGCTTCTTTAAAGTATGATAATGCTTTCTCATATTCACCTCTTGAGTATTGTGTTATTCCAAAATAAATACACATTGCATACAAGTATTTAGGTTTAAGATCTTTTTCCTTTTGATTATTGGTGGATAGTAATCTCTTATACATTCTATCAACTAAAATATCAGTCTCATATGCTTCTTTAGATTCATGCTGCTGATTAAATTTCTGTAAGTATTTAAAAAATGCAGTTAAGATAATAAAATACTCTTTAAATTGTGTCTCTTTACTGCAATTTTTATCAAGTGCCTTGAATGCTTCAATTATTTTTAATTCTATTTCTTCAATATCTTTATGTTGAAAATCCAAATATTTCTTTTTTAAATCAATATATTCATTCAATAATGATGCAATTAAACGAAAATGAATGTCCACAAAATCATTCTCGAAATCTTTATGTTGTTCATACGATTTTTTAACTAAAAATTCATCTTCTTTTGTTATTGCATCCACTATAGTTTGCATTATTTCAAGAAATGTATTTTCATGACCTTGATAATGATATTCTAATGCAACATTTTTGAAGACTTTTAATGGACAAAACTCCATCTGTAATATGTTGCTTATATCTTCTTCATATTTTTTTAATTCATCTGCAAATACAACAATACTTTCAACATCTTGGACAGATTCTTTCAAAGGTAGTGCAAAACTCATTTTTGAATAACAAGTACTTTTATACTTGTTTCTTTTTTGACCACCTTTTTTTTTTGAGTGAAATGTTAGGGGTTCCGGTTCCGCTTGTTCTGTTCACCTTTTCCCCTTAATTATAAAGTCATCTTCTAACATATACGATTTATTCTTTCATAATTTTATATCCAGTATGATAAGAATTTATTTTGAAAGGAAAATTAATTCCATCAAATTATCTATATATTACTATAGTTTATAATGGATATATATATACATATAATAATAATCTTAAAGCTATGTATATATTCATTTTTAAAAGCGTCCTGTTTTTTACCGGCAAGTAGGGACCGAAACGATGGTCCCATTTACGATCAGATCAATCTTGAACGGATCCTTCCCTATTCCCTATGTATCGCCAATTTTATAGTATTGAGATATATAAATAGAATGTCATACGCAATTGGTGTTTGTTTAATGCTATTTGGCTCTGTTGGTCAAAATCTTGGTCAAAATTTAATAGCATTAGGTCATAAAGAGAAAGAATTAGTAAAGAAAGATATTAATGTTGATGAAATTATTGAAAATATACAACGATGCAGCAATATATCACGAGATGACGATATTAAACCAGATAAAGAAATAGTTATAGAAGAAGTTTCACAAGAAGCTGTTAATGAAAATATTTACGACATATTTGGTTATAAAATAAATGGAAAATATGTAAGAACATTTGGTGTAATAATATTTGTATGTGGTGCATTAAGTACATTCGGTGCATTTGGGTTTGGTTCACAATCATTACTTGCATCATTAGAATCCATACAATTTGTATCTAATATTGTATTTGCAAAATTAGTTCATAAAGAAGAAATAACGAATAGAGCGATTGCTGCAACATTATTAATTATTATAGGTAATATATTAGTTGTTATTTTTGCATCAAAAGAAGAATTAACCTATAATTCTAAAGAAATTGGCGAATTGTATGAAAAGAATATCAGTTATCACATTTATTTAATACTTGTTGGTTTATTTTGGTTGTTTTGTTTATATATATTTCATAAATATTATAATTATAGAATAAAAAATAAAAAAAAGTTATATAAACACGAAGTTATTGAACCTGCAACATTTGTTATAACAACTACTATTATTGGTACACAAGCCGTATTACAATCAAAATCATTAGCCATGCTAATTAAAGTATCTGGTGAAGGTCATAATGAATTTGATAAAGCTGGTGTTTATATTATATTAATTGCATGGTTATCATTAGTATCATTTTATTTAAGAAGAATGGATTGGGCATTATTATTATATCCACCAGTTTTTATAATACCAGTGTTACAAGTATTTTTTATATTATTTGCAATTATTTGTGGTGGAATATTTTTTGAAGAATTTTTATCATATAATGGTTCACAATGGACAGGTTTTGTATTTGGTGTTTTACTTATATGTATTGGTGTTTATGGATTAGCACCTCAAGATATTGATATTATTGCTAATGTTGGCAGAAGAAATAGTTTAAGAATAGATGGTCCTGCAATTTCATCATTGATCGAGAATGAAAGTATAAGAACAAGTATTTCTAGAAAAAGTATTGTTAATATTAATAATACTAATCCAATGTTGGCATCAACATTTTCTATTAGTACAAATTACCCATTTTCTAGTAATAAAAATAATGATAATTATAATGATGATAATGATGATTATCATGTGAAAAATATAAATAATAATAATAATAATAAGAGTGATATAGAAATGAATTCATTCCCATTTGCCACTGGAAGAGTAAGTAATTACAACAACAACAATAATGATAATGATAATGGTAATAATAATGATTATAACAATGATAATAATAATTCTAATAATGATGATAATGATAACAGTAATACTCAAAGCTAAAATTTATTGTATAAGAGTATTTTAATATTTTACTTTATATCATTATTGTTTACAGTTATATAGTATATAGAATTAATTTGTACATATACTTAAGTATTCAATTTTATTATTTTGGGATGTAACATTATTCATTATTTCACTTATTTACTCAATCCAATACTCACTTAAGTTTATATACTAACTAAATCTAATATTTATTCACTCAATACCGTTGTAAATTACTCCATCCCGTACTCACTTATAATTTTTTAGATCAACAATTATTAGCTCAATCCCGCAGTAACTTAATCCATCCTGTATTTGTTCAGTTTATCCAGAGCTTATTTCTCTCAATCAATCCCTGCACTGATATACTTAATCCCGACATGACTTACTTTAATCCCGAACATAGTTACATTGAATCCCACACTTATATACTCAATCCCGACATTACTTACTTTTATCCCGAATATACCAATATAGGTATAGAATATACTTACATGGAGTACCGGACATTTATATAGGTTTAGGTTAGGTTAGGTTTTAGGTTAGGTTTTAGGTTAGGGTGAATTCGTTAGTTTTACAAACAAATTGTATGTATTATATCTAATTGTGACCCTTGTTAACTTGTTGATACTTTACTTTAACTAAATATAATGAATAATACGACTACTACATCACA
>JACCDO010714257.1_pt1 | contig 21074 bp, 14 predicted proteins | sample 7446101 | NCBI WGS metagenome assembly JACCDO01 (sample SAMN15323440, study PRJNA562643) | freshwater metagenome | isolation source: river surface water | place: USA:Blue River Watershed | collected 2017-08-16
GAACCAGTCGTATCATTCATGACACGTTATGGTTATGTTGAGTTGACAAACACAGCTTCTTCTCTAGGTAACGCAGCTGACTACCTAGCTAAAGTTGCTGTAACAACAGCTAACCTAAAGTTTGCTTAATCGCTGACTTTATTAGTAAATTCAAAAAGGCTCTTCGGAGCCTTTTTGTTTGACTTAAATATCTGATGAAAATAGAAACATCTCAAGATTTTGCAGAATTAAGAAAGCAGTTTACTGTTTGGCGCAAACGATTTCCTATGTTTGTTCACGATGTGCAACGCATTGAAAAAATTATAGATGAGCATATACAGGCACATAGCAAAATTATGGTGTTGTATAGACAGACTAAGAATAAAAGTTATCTAGAAAAATCACAAAAAGAAATTGATGCTATTAACAGGATATTAGAAACTGTAGAAAAATTAGAACTAATGGCTATGCTGAGCCGCGGATAAATAAAGTATCAATAGGAAGGGCCGATTGATACGGACTTATGCAGTAACCCACTGCGTAGACCTAGAACGTCAAATTTAAGGAGAAACAAATGGGACGTCCATTAAGAAAAGATGTAAATGGTGTAGATGTTATCGGAACACCAGTAAGCAATACAGGTATCACCTGCGAATTCTACGACGGTTCAACAAATCAAACCGACGGAGTTATTATTAAACAGCGTGGAGCAAATACATTTGTTGTTTGCCGTAGAGCTGATATTGGAACTACAGCAAATTATGTAACAGCAAAATTAGTTGATACAACTCCTAATGCAGCTGGCGAAATGAGAATTCAAGGATCAACTACAGGTTTGTTAGATCAAAACCTAGTACCTATTCGTAAATTAACAAGACGTTTAGCTTATAGTTTTCCAAGCAGTCCAGTATTAAGCAGTGGTTATCACAGAGGTGAAGATAGTAACGCTTCTACAAACCATGATCACACAGTATACAAGTGGTACTTAGAAAGCGACTCTTCTGCAGACTACATTGTATTAACCGCAGTTTAATTTAGGAAGTAACAATGGGACAGTTTTTTCGCGTTAACGGCGATTACAACATCAAAGTAAAAGAAGGCGGAACAATTAAATTTGATCCGGGTAATTCTGGAGATGTTGTTATTGTTGGAAATTTAACAGTTGGCGGTATTGTAACAGCCGTTACTTCTACCGAATTAGAAATCGAAGATCGAATCATTACTGTTAACAAAGGCGAAGCTGGCCCTGGCGTTACTTTGACCTATGCAGGTTTAGAAGTTGATCGAGGAACTTATGTAGATTCAACTATAGTTCCTCGAGCAGCAATTGTATGGAATGAAACTGATCCTCCTAGCCACAGTACTAATGACACTGAAGAAGATCCTGCATCTGGTTCTGGATATTGGATGTTTGCTACAGGGCAAGAAGGAGTATATGGTTTCAAAGATAGTAATGTTAAATTACGAAGAATTTTAACTGACTCAGCAACTGACAGCGGCGATCTAACTTTGATTGGAACTGGCACAGGAGTAGTTAAAGTTAAAGGAACTTCAAATTATCGTTTACAGGTAACAGATAACGACGATATTCCAAATAAAGATTATGTTGATTATTCTATTTTAAATAATCCAACATTTCAAATTCGTGCTCCCGGAGGAGAAGATACTCGAGTTATTATTGCAGATAAAGATGTTACACCAAATTTAAGTACCACTGCCGGATCATTGGCTTATTATTCTGCTCAAACTGGTTATCCAACATCCGGGGAAAGTATTTTTAGTATTATCGTTGACGGTACATTAAATTCTACGTTTTATGCTAATCGAGCAGTTATTCAGGGATTAGAATTTTCTGATACAGAAATAACCAACGATGACACTAACACAAACATTTATATTAGAACAAATGGTACCGGTAAGCTACAAACCAATTATGGTATTCAATTAGATAATAATGCAGTTAGTCCTGCATTAGTTACTGGAAGTCACGTTATATATTCTAAAGCAGAAAGCACAGGAAAGACAGGTATCTTTTTTGTAAACACAGAAAATACCCGAGATGAATTAGTAAGTAAAAACAGAGCATTACTTTTTAGTATGTTATTTTAAGGATTAAAAAAATGGCCGTTATAGGAAAAACAGTCACAGGTACAACAATGACAAGCCCTACTACTGTATATACAAGTAGCGGTAATAATGCTGTGACCTGTATAGCAATATGCAACGTAGGAACAATAAGTTTGACAGACGAAACCAGTCAATCTGTGGATGTTAACATTTATGTTGTTTCTCCTAGCGGCGGCGGAGATAATACAACTACTAATTCTAGTGCATTGATAGTTAAACAATTAACAATTCCTGCAGGAGAAACAGTGTTTTTTAATGATGAAAAATTTGTTCTAGCTAACGCAGATTATATTGCAGTAGGTTATCAGATGTCGGGCGGCGCTGGCTCAGTTAACAATTTAGTAACAGTTACAGTAAGTACATTACCGGTATGAGATTCTTAAAACAAAAAACTCTATCTCAGTATAGTCCATCAGATGATGCACTAATGATCTACGACAATAGAGATTTAGCTACCCATACACAAAACGGTGGTCGTGCAGTTATGGATATCACTGGAGCCCTACGTTTACCTAAGGGTACAACAAATCAAAGACCAAAGTTGTCTGGGGTAAGAACACCTAACGGTCCAAACGGTTACATTAGATATAATACAACAACAAACAGCATAGAAGGTTATATTGACAGCGCCTGGGAAGTTATTAGAGCCCCTGGTGCATCTGCTATACAGGTTAGCAGATTCGCAGCTAACGGAACTGAAACAACATTTGGCCCTTTGAGTTCTTCATATGCTAGTTCTTATTCTGTTAGCGACTACAATATAATGGTATTAGTGGATAACGTTATACAAATTGGTGCAAGAGTAAACTACAAATTAGTACAATACAACGGTAGTATTTTTGTAACAACAGGCTCTTCTGGAGCAGTATATTCTACAACAGGTCCAGGAACTTATACCAACGGCGAATATTATATTCAATTTCCTAGTGCAGTACCTGCACTCAGCGGATCGGGCGATCCAATTTATGTAACTGTGTTCTACGGTTACGGAAACTAATTATGTCACAGCTGGGTCGTATAAGTGGTCCACTACTAGATGCAAACCTCAATAGACTTGGGGTTGATCTTACATTTCGTAATTACGGAGTTAGTGACGATCTTTTATATCTAGAAGTCACAGGCGGCAAAGTCGGTGTTAATAAAACTCCTGTAACGCACAAATTAGAAGTTGACGGAACTACCAGAACTACAAATCTAATTGTTGATACACAGGCACAGTTTGGAAATATTGTAGCAAGCAATAACAATTTTACCACATACGTTATTGCTGATATTACAGTTAGACCAAATCAAACAAATCCGTTGATTACAGCAGATCACATTAAAGCAGGTGATATTAGTTTTAAAGACAATATTATCAGCAACTACCAGACCAACGGTAGCGTAGTTTTAAATCCAAACGGTACTGGAATCATTGATATACAAAGTTCAGCAACAGTTAATGCTAATCTTAGCGTTACTGGAAATTTTAATATTAATGGAAATCTTACTGAAGCATCTAATATTATTGTAGGTGATGCACCGTTAGACACTGTGGTAGTTTCTCCAGACTTCAGTCAAAGTATTATTCCAGGCGATAATAATTTATACGATTTGGGTGCAGTCGCTAAAAGATGGGCTACAGTATACACACATCAAAATTCTGATATTGGAAATCTAATATTCAACGACGTTACTGTAGGCAATCAAATGTTTATAGAAAGCGGACTGCCAAGTATTTCTACATTACAGTCAAACGACGATCTAAGACTATTACCAAACACTGGAAATACTTATATTGAAAGATTTGAAATTGAGAATAATGATATACTAAATTTAGATCCTACGGCCGGTGTACTAGGATCTACAGGCATTGGTTATGTTAGATTTATGGGGGATAACGGAATTGTAATCCCCGCAGGAACTGATGCTGAAAGAAATGCCTCACCAGAAGTTGGCGACACTAGATGGAATAATACTAATCCACTAGACAACTATATGGAATGCTTCGATGGCACAACCTGGAATCTAGCCACAGGCGCAGGTGGCTCAATCTCTACAGTAGAAAACTACGATCTTGCCAACGCCTATATTCTCATACTAGGCTAAATTCTCCTTTGAGCTAAATACTAATACCGCGGTGTCCAACCGTGGTCTATTACTGTGGTAAACCAGCAAAGAGCGTAAGCTGAGAATTTGGTTAACCGTGAAACACGGGGTACAAAGGAGAGCTATGGCTATTGGACGAATTTCGGGGCCGCTCTTAAAGGCAAATCTCATCCGAGAGGGTGTGAATTTAGCATTTGAGACCGACCTTCTCTATCTTGATGTTAACACCTCTCGTATAGGCGTAAAGACGTCTACTCCTACACACGATCTACAGGTCAACGGAACAACCAGAACAACTAATTTAATAGTTGACAACCAAGCAGACATTGCCCAATTTACTATTTCGGGCAATACGATTGCAAGCTCGAATAACACAATCAATTTTATACCAAGTGGCGGCTCTGCTACTGTTTATCAGGCACGTCTGCAGGTTAACGATTTTGAAATTCAAGGAAACACAATATCAACAATGTTCAGTAATTCTAATATAGAATTACGTCCAAACGGAATTGGTATCGTTGACCTTTATGCAAACACCACAGTTAATGGCAACTTAACAGTTACTGGAAACGTAGGTGTAACAGGTAACGTTGTTATTGGCGGAAACATTACTATCGGTGATGCACTAACTGATACCATAACAATCAACGCTGCTATTAAAAGCAGTCTAGTTCCTGAAACTGATAATACATATGATTTAGGCAGTTCTTCCTACTACTGGAGAACTGTCTATGCACAGACAGTTAACACTGACAACTTATCTTTGGCTAGTTTAGACATTGGTAATCTAATGTTTAGAGACAACGAGATTACTACAACAACTGGAACAGATTTAGTTTTATTTGGTAACGGTGCAGGCGGTGTTAGATTAGGAAACTTTAGATTCCGTGATAACACAATTACTAATATTTCTAACAATGCAATCAGTCAATTAGCATCTACAGGAACTGGTTATTATAAAATTCAAGGCTCTAACGGTGTTGTTTTACCAAGAGGTAGTAACGCTCAGCGTCCGACAGCATATGCTGTAATTGGTATGACTCGTTATAACACAGATTTAAGAGCACTGGAAGTCTGGGATGGATTTAGTTGGGCAAGCCCTGCTGGTTCAAGCGGTTCAGTAACACTAACACAGGCCGAAGATGCAGCAGCAGCATTTGCCTTAACACTAGGATAAAATTATGCCAACAGTTTTTAAACAAGCAATAGCAAATTCAATAGGTACAGTACCAGTTGATGTATTAGACATTCAAGCTGGAGTTAGAGCTACAGTTATAGGATGTAATTTAGCTAACATAACTGACTACGATACTGTAGTTGTTAATGTTTATGTTATAGGTTCAGATACCTCATTGGCATATTATGTTAAACAAATACCAATACCTCCAAATACAAGTTTAAAAGTTATAACTAACGGTGAAAAATTAATTCTACCTGAACTAACGGGATTGAGAGTTGAATGCGATGTTGACGACAGTGTCGATGCAACAGTAAGCTATGTAGAAATATCATAAGGACATAATATGCCAGCAAATAATTATTATTTAGGTAGAGACCCAATCGAAACGCTAGGTACTAGTCCTAGATATTGGTATGCACTAAGAAGAAACGAAGACGGAGAATTGTTTATTGTTCGCAGCGATCAATTAACAGACAAAGAAGCATATCAGTTAAATATTCCCGGAGATCCTACAGAAAACTTTGAAGCGTTTGAACCAGGAACAGATTATTTTGACGGAATTAAAGTTGATCACGAACCAGAATACGAGAATATGTATTACACACAATACAGATGGGATGATCGATCAATATTTTATTATGTTGATTCTCAAGGAATGTTAGTTCAAAGAATTAATCAAGGTTACTCATACCCTTCAGGTATTTCAACATAAAATAAGTAGAGAACATTATGGCAGAGTTTAAAATAAGTAGATTCAGATATACCTGGCAAGGAGCCTGGGTAGGAGATTCTAGTCAATATAATCGAGACGACATTGTCCTATATGAAGGATCAGCCTGGGTTTGTATTAGACAACATACCTCGTCGATATTTAACAGCGATCAAACATATACTGTTCCTGGTAACACATTAGCAAGCCCAGCCTGGGTTAAAATGACCGACGGTTATAAATTCAAAGGCGAATGGACTACTGAAACATTATATGAACCAGGAAATTTAGTACTATCTGGCGGAAATCTTTATCTTAGTTTAACTTCTCATACATCAGCAGCACAGTTTGGTTCTGATATTTTAAAATGGGAAATTTTTGCTGTAGGTAGTAACTTTAGAGGAGAATGGACTCCGTCGACCTCTAAGTATAGAGTAGGTGATGTTGTTCGTTATAACGGTTACGTATATCAATGTATTTTAGAACATACTTCGCCGTCGGCTGCACAGGGTATTAATCAAGGTAACCAAGATGGCGACGACGACAGCACAGCAGAAGCCTGGAAAGTAATTACAAAAAGTGTCGAGTATAAGGGCGCCTATCAACCAAGTACAATATATCGATTAAATGATCTTGTAAAATACGGCGGAAGTATTTTGAAATGTATTTCTGAACATTCCGGTGTAGTTCCTATCGATAATGCAAAATGGGAAACCTTGTTTTTTGGCTACCAATCTTCGGGACAATGGAATGGCAGTACACAATATGCTGTAGGGGATATTGTACAACAAGGAGGATCAGTTTATGTGGCAGTTGCCAATAATACCAATGATCCTCCTGGAAGAAGTTTCTTCTTTCCAGATGGCAGTCCAAGTTGGGATCTTGTAGTTAAAGCAACAAACTTTGTAGGTGATTGGCAGGTTAACGCCAATTACAAGCAAGGAGAACTAGTAAGAAGAGGCGGCTCTCTTTGGATTTCATTAGTAGATCAGTTAAGCTACGAAGATAGTACATTAGAATATCTTGACCCTTCAAATTGGGAACCAGTAATTGTAGCCAATAAATTTAGAGGCACCTGGCTTGTAGAAACAGATTATCAAACAAACGATGTAGTATATTATCAAGGATCAACTTACTATGCGTTATTCCCACATTTTAGTTCCGATCAAGATTTTCCAGGAGACAATGGAAACGGAATTGTTAATTGGGGATTATTAATTGAAGGTAGAAATGATGCCGGTCTAGAACAGTTGGGAGATATGTTGACTTACAATTTGACTAGAGGAATTGTAGGTGACGGTAGCTCTTTTGGACCAACTAGGGTTCCTATCGGAGAACCCGATCAAGTGTTAGTGGTTGAAGATAACGAAGGTTCATTGGGATATAAAACCTGGGGAAATATTGAAAGAGTTTTTCACGTTAGAAAGAACGGAGTTGACGATACTGATCCAAACAGAGGTAAGAATTATTTCAAACCTTTTAAAACTATTAGATACGCACTTGAAAAAGCCGACGACGGGTATGCTGGCCATACAACAATTAAAGTATCTGCCGGCGAGTATCAAGAAATACTACCGTTAATTGTACCTAGACGCACAGCAGTAGTAGGAGAAGAACTAAGATCAGTTACAGTAAGAGCCAACGAACCTATTGATGCATTAGCATCCGATAGCCAATATACATTAGAAGCTCTAACTAGAGTAGCATTGATTTTAGATGATATAATTCTTGGAACATTTATTCCGCCAACCGCAGGAAATACCGAATCTCAGATCACTTCCCCGCCTGGTACCCAAACAGAAGTTTCAGCAGCTGGTCTAATAATCAGTGACATTATTTCAATGATTGAATATGTAACAACTGGCACAGGAACTGCACCAACAGTCACTGGAACTAACACACCAGTTGCAACAGTCAGTAACACAAACGCAAGAACAATTATTGAAAATAATAGAAATTTTATTGTTCAAGAAGCAATTTCATACGTACAGGCTAACAATCCATTGTTAGTATTCGATACTGATAAATGCGAAAGAGATTTAAGCAAATTTATTGATGCAATTATTTACGATCTTCGATATCCAGGCAATTACAAGAGTGTGTTGGCCGGTAGATATTACGGCAATGCAGTAGTTGGGTCGGCTCAAGAAGATATGTTCTATGTTAGGGATGCTACTGGTATCAGAAATATGACTCTTAAGGGTCTAGTAGGAACATTACCTGCGTTAGTTGAAGGGGGCGATCCTTACAGAATACCCACAGGAGGCTCATTCGTTAGCTTAGATCCAGGATGGGGACCAGACGACGAACGTGTTTGGATTACTACTAGAAGCTGTTATGTACAGAACGTTACTACATTCGGTACAGGAGCAGTAGGACAAAAAATTGACGGACTACTGCATCACGGGGGAAATAGATCTATTGTATCCAATGATTTTACACAGGTTATCAGCGACGGTATAGGAGCCTGGGTTCAAAACGGTGGTAGAGCTGAATTAGTTTCAGTGTTTACATATTATGCACACATTGGTATGTTTGCTAAAGATGGCGGTATTATCCGTGCAACCAACGGTAATAGTTCTTACGGTGACTTTGGAGCAATAGCTGACGGCTTAGATCCAGAAGAAGTTGTAAGATACGGAAAAATTAATACCAGAACCGAACAGGCACAGATCGCCAGCGCATTTGCAGGTGAGATCAACGACTATATTCTTGCTTTAGAATTTTCAAACGCTGGACAAGAGTACAGCACAGCTAGTTATTCTATTACAAGTTCTGGTACAGGTGCAACAGCTATACAAGAAGAATTTAGAGATAATGCGTTATTTGAAGTTCAAGTGTTATCAGGCGGCGCTGGATTCCTATTAACAGGTAATCAGGCACAGCTTGGAAATGAATTTACTATTACTCTTGCAGCCAGCGAAAGCGTTTTAGAAGCAGAAATACTAGGAATGAGAATTATTATTGTTTCTGGTGAAGGTACAGGACAATATGGTTATGTATATTCATACAATCCTGGAACAAAATTATGTACAGTCTATAGAGAAAGCGACGGAAACCCAGGTTGGGATAATATTTTACCAGGAACCCCTAGCGCATCTTTGTTAACAACTGGAACAAGATATCGTTTTGAACCAAGACCAAGTTTTTCAGAACCTGAATTTACAGCTAGTGTGGCTACTCTAGCAGTCAGCGGAGTAGGCTGGGCTTCAGCAGCCTACGGTGAAACTGTTGAAGTATTCAACAATGTACAAGGAGCTGCCGGGACTGGAACAACTGTAGATGTTGTCCCGGTAGCAGCTACCTTCAACATTACAAAAAATGGTAGAGAATACAGTGTGGCAATTGCCAACGGTGGTGCTGGATATCAGGTAGGTGATACTATTCTTATAGACGGTGCAAGTATTGGTGGTCTGTCAATAGAACACGATTTAACCATAACAGTAACAGCAATCACTGACGACAGTACAAACGCAATCTTTTCTTTAACTACGTCAGCAACTTCAATAGCCGATAGCGGAAAATTCGTACTAGGACCAGTCTCCGGTCATTTTGGCAGATATTCACAAGACGGACTAACTTGGACATCGTTTGATTTTCCATCTGACGGAAACTGGAAATGTCTAACATCTGGCAATAATATGTTTGTAGGAATTGCCAACGGTTCTAATAGTGCAGCCAGCAGCAGCGACGGTTATACTTGGACTGCTCGAACTATGCCTTCAAGTAGAAATTGGAACGGTGTTGTCTATGGAAAACCTTTTGGTGTATCCGCTGGTGTATTTGTTGCTGTGGCAGGTAATCTAAATGCAGGTGCATACAGTACAAATGGTACTTCTTGGTCTTCAACAACATTGCCGACCATAGGAGACAGTACAATTAACGAATGGGTTGACATAGCCTATGGAAAAAATATTTTTGTAGCTTTAGCAAATTCAGGAAATGCCGCAGCAATTGGTACTTGGAACGGAACTACACTAAGTTGGCAGGGCGCAATAATGGAAGTTCAAGACTCCAGCGCAAGAGATTGGGTAAGCATTGCCTATGGTAATCAAAGGTTTGTTGCGATCTCTTCTACAGGCGATGTATCTTACAGCTTTAACGGAAACGATTGGTATCCAGCTACGTTGCCAACTGCTGACGGATCGACAATACATAATTGGAAACAAATTAGATACGGTCAGGGTGTATTCTTTGCCGTGGGAGACACAGGATCTAAGATCGTGGGAGCAGATGCTACAACAGGCCCAACTACATTTGCAGCTACATCATACGACGGAATTGTTTGGACCAGTCGAACACTGGCAAGTTTAGAAAGTTGGGGCGTTGTTGCTTTTGGAAATCCAGATGTATCTTTAGGAGATAGTACTGTATCTAACAGTAAGCCAACGTGGGTGATTGCTCCGTCAACTGCTAGTGTAACTATAAACAAAGTTAACACAGGTGCTAAAGCAATGGGAAGAATTATTGCTGCAAGCGGAAGTGTGAGTCAAGTGAGACTTTGGGAACCAGGCAGTGGATATACTACTGATCCTGTGCTAACAATTTACGATCCTAATAAAACTATTGATCCTACACTTAGATATAGATTGGCAGACGGTGTATTAGCACAACCAACATTTACTAATCGAGGGTCGTCTTACAAGACTAGTACAACTTCTGTTACTGTATCGGGTGACGGCTTTGCAGATATAACACCAAACGGAAGATATATTACTGTAGACGGTTTATCTTTAATGCCAGGACCCGGAGCACAGTTATATATTGGCGGCAGACAAGATTATTTTACTGCTGTAGTTGTTGATCTTAATACAGAAAATCTACCAGACGGCACAATAAGATCAACGTTCCAGATAAGCCCTAATCCAACACTAAGAGATAATCTCTTAGACGATATGGAAGTAGTTATCAGAGAACTATATAGTCAGGTTCGAATTACAGGACACGACTTCTTAGACGTAGGTACAGGTAATTTTGAAGAAACAAATTATCCTGTGCTGTACAGAGAATATGACTTTGTAAATGAACCACTACAAGAAGTTCAGAATTTAAACGGTGGTCGTGTATTCTATACTTCAACCGACCAAGATGGTAACTTCCGAGCAGGAGAACTATTTGCAGTTGAGCAGGCCACTGGTATTATTACAATTAGTGCAGATTTCTTTGATCTTCAAGGTCTAACAGAACTTAGATTAGGCGGTGTAAGAGTAGGATCTACTGCAATTATTAGAGAGTTTAGTAAAGATCCGTTGTTCTTACAAAATTCTAATAATATTATTCCAACGCAAAGAGCTATAAAATCTTACTTGCAGTCGAGATTAAACATTGGTGGCGAAGATTTATTGACTCCTAGTGTAATTGCAGGCACTGTTCAAATTGGACCAAATCTAATAAACAGCACAGCAGGATTAACAATTAATATTCCTGTAGTAGCAAATTTCTACGGATCCGGAGCAGGTGTAAGCGGCAGTATTTTAGCTCAGTCAATGTTTTACAGAAGCTTTAAAGACGATTAAAAATATCACATAAATAACAATACTTGGAGTTTAAGATGGCAGAATTTAAATTAGGTAGAATCAGATTTGTATGGAAAGGCGAGTGGACAACTGCCACAACATACTACAAAGATGACGTGGTAAGATTTGGAGGAAAAACTTACCTCTGCCAGGTTGGTCACACTGCGGCCGCTGATTTTAATACAGATTTGGATATCGTTCCTACTAAATGGAATTTAATGTCGGACGGTCAGCGTTGGAGAGATGAATGGGCAACTGCTACGGCCTATCAAGAAGGCGACCTAGTAAAATACGGTGGATTAGTTTATATCTGTATAGACGGACATACATCTGCTGCTACCGCTGCATTGGGATTAGAAGCAAACTCCGGAGATTGGCAAGTATTTACAGAAGGTTTTGATTGGAAAGGCGATTGGACAGTTTCTACCAGATACAAAGTTAACGATATTGTTAAGTACGGTGGTATAAATTACATTTGTAATACCTACCATACATCGGCTGCTACTAGTTCTTTGGGACTTGAAGCTAACAGCGGTAGCTGGACAGTGTTCAATCAAGGAGTAGAATACTTAGAAGATTGGATTACCGGTACAAGATATAAAGTAAATGATGTTGTTAAGTACGGTGGTGGCAGTTGGATATGTACAACTCACCACACAGCAGGAGCAACATTTGCAGGTGATAGTGCAAACTGGAGTCAATTTGTTGAAGGTATAGAATTTGAAGCTGAATGGGATTCCTTAGCACTATACCAACCAGGCGATATTGTACGCTATGGTGGTAATCAGTACGCAGCAAAGACACAAAATAACAATGCAAATCCTGTTACAGAAACCGCTGACTGGGATTTATTTGCAGAAAATTTAAAATATCAATCTGACTGGGCTAACAACGTTTCATACAAAATTGGCGAAGTAGTTAAAGTTGGCGGTTATAATTATCTAGCAACTACAGATAGTCCGTCAATTGCTATTTCTGTATCATCGTCTGATGCCGCTACTGATAGATTCACAACAACAGATACTACTGGCTTGGTTGCTGGTATGACTATTAGATTTTCTGGATCTACATTTGGAAATGTAGCACCTAATGCTCGTTATTATATAAAACAAATAACAAGTCCTACTACATTTACTATCAGCACAACATCTGGCGGAACAACATTTGACGCAACCGCCGGCGCCGGCTCTATGGGTGCAATAATATCTGCTGAGCCTCCTAATGCTAGTTATTGGACTTTGTTAAGTAACGGTATTTACTGGAGAAATACTTGGACAGACGACACAGAATACAATCTAGGTGATGCTGTTCGTTACGGATCAAACTCATATATTTGCGTTTTAGCTCACAGAGCCGAAGGCGATGACGGATCTACTGTTGGAGTTCAAGGTGGTGGCCAGGCAAACAGTCGACCCGACTTAGATATTACAGGTACATATTGGAACATATTAAACCTAGGTAGCGAGACTTCGGTGCTTACCACCGTCGGCGATATGGTATTTTATGGCGGTTCTGGTCCTGCAAGATTACCAGTTGGTACAGAAGGACAAATTTTAAGAGTTAGTGCATCAGGAATTCCTGAGTGGGTTTTATGGGGCAATACAGATCAGGTCTATTACGTAGCACCCCACGGCGTAGATGCTCCGTATCCTGCACAAGGCGGAACAATGGACAAGCCTTGGAAAACTATTCGCTATGCCTGTGAACAAGTTGAACACGGCCCTAGAAATCCCAACGCTCAACACCTATTAGAACTCAATCGAGCTTTCATACAACGAGAAGTTACTGCCTGGATTAGATATCAAATTACTAATAACATTAGTCCATTCACTTCGTCATTTGACTATGACGAATACAAATGTGAAAGAGACGTTGGATTTATTGTAGATAGATTAATTTGGGATCTAGGTCACGGCGGCAATTTAAAGATGCGTGCCGCTGCACAGAGTTTTGTTGGAGCATTTGGCGAAGCAGGTGAATTTTCAGCAGCATCAGAGAACCAAACTTATGTAACTTTGGCAGCAGAAGCTGATGAAGGTATCGCAGCATACGAATATATGAAAATTCTAGTAGCAGATGTTTTAGCTAATGAAGCACCTACTACTGTTTATCAAAATATCACTGATGATTCTACAGCGATTGTAGCACAATATGTCAACGCAGACTATGTAGCAGAATCCGATGTTACTGCGACCACAGATGAATTGATCGATATTGTTATCACAGCGTTAACTGACCAGAATGATTCTAACCTACCTGAAAGACGTGTTCCTAACACAACCATTCATATTAAAACTGGACAGTACAGAGAAGTGTTACCTATCATTGTTCCAGCAGAAACAGTATTATTGGGCGATGAAGTTCGTTCAACAAATGCCGGTCCTGCAGGTAGTTTAATTAGTTTAGACGATGCGAAATATAGTATTGGTGCATTGGGAAGATTAGAAACTGTTGTAGGACAGATTATTCTTGGCAGTAATGTTACAGAATCTACAGGTAACACAGCAACTCAAAGTATAGCGTTTCCTTATGCAAGTTCTGTAGAAGAAACTACAGCAAAGCAATTAGTTAGAACAATTCAACATCAAATTGATTGGAAGCTAGGAACACTTAGCTTAGTAAATTCTACAGATCCTACAGGCTATAACGTCGGATATCTATCAGGATATGGAGATGCAAGAAAGCTTCTAAAAGAAAATAAACAATTCTTAAAAGATGAAATAATTGCCTATATTGCTGTAAATTATCCTGAAGTAAAATACAGTAAAACTGCCTGCCGTAGAGATGTAGGTTATATTGTTGATGCAATCTGCTACGATTTAACCTATGGAGGTTCGCATCAGACATTGATTGCTGGATTGGCCTACTTTGACGGAACTGCTAGTACAACTCTAATGATTGATAGCAGTGAAGTTGCTGCTACATCGGCTGCATATAGTAGATTAAAATTAGTTATGCAACAAATTGTTGCAAATACCACAGTAACAAGGTCTACAGGAAATACAGCAACACAGTGGACTGATAGTACAAACTTACCAAGCGGTTCTTCTGCAAGCGCACAAATTGGCAGTCTTGTTGATATCATCATTAATATAATTGCAGGAGATTCGACAAGCAGTACAACTCCTCAGATTAACGTTACAACAATTGCTTCAAACACAACATTTACTTCTACGGGTCATACATTAGCTGTAGGTGATGCTGTTATCCCAAGAATTACAGCCAACGGTTTAACCGCAGGAGTCAAATATTGGGTTGCCGCTATTGCAACTAATACATTTACTCTAGCAGCAACCTACGGCGGCTCAGCATTGACATCATTTACCAACGGTACTGGATTAGATATTGACCTTGAAACCATTGACTATCCGACAGCAACTAACGGTGTAAGTTCAACTACTGCATTAATTACTGCCGCACAGACATTAGATGCTGCTCAAGAAACTATTGTAACAAATGCCACAGCTTATATTGCGGCAAATTATCCTGCATTATCTTACAATACTTCTAAATGTGAAAGAGATGTTCGATTAATCTTAGAAGCTGTGATGTTTGACTTTATGTTTAACAGTAATTTCCAAACAACTAAAGCAGCATACTCATATCTAAGAAGTTCTGCAAGTGACGTATTTGATAATAATCAAAAAACAGCTACTAGGGCTGCATTCACTTATGTTAAAACACAGGCAAAATCAAACGTTGGCGGTAACGCTACCGCACAATCACGTATTGAAACGCTAATGACTACATTAGACGACATTGTGTTTGGTGCAACTAACGAAGGTAGTGTTTGTCAAACAGAGATTCGTGCAGCAGATTATGCTAGATTACAATTAGAAAGAAACAGAAGTTACATTGTATCTGAAATAACTGCCTACGGTGCAGCTACATATAAAACAACTGTAACATCGTCATTGGCATCTACAGATGCGTTTACCTGCTCTGATACTAGTTGGATGCAGAGAAATGCTGCTATTAGATTCTCAGGAACTGTATTTGGTGGTATAGCTACTGAAACTACCTATTACATTCAAAATGTTATTAGCTCGACAACATTTACAATAAGCCTTACAAGAGATTCAAATACTGCTTATGCAATAAACAACGGTTCGGGAACAATGACCGTTAGTTTGTATTACGACACTGTGTCTTGTGAAAGAGATATAGAGCGTTATCTTGATGCAATCAAATTTGATTTACAGTATCCTGGAAATTATAAATCAAGATTAGCTGCTAGAATTTATTCTAATGCAGTTACTGGTAGTCTAGAAGAAGATATGTACTATCTACGCAACGGCACAGGTGTACGAAATCAGACTCTTCAAGGTCTAACAGGCGATTTACTAGCACCAAATGAATACGGTACATCAAGAGTAAGTGCTGGTGCTTATTGCTCATTGGATCCAGGTTGGGGCCCAGACGATTTCCGTACTTGGATTATCAGTCGTTCTCCTTATGTACAAAACGTTGCTACATTTGGTACAGCAGCCATTGGACAAAAGATCGACGGTGCATTGCACAACGGTGGTAACGATTCTATTGTTTCCAACGACTTCACACAGATTATCAGTGATGGTATCGGTGCCTGGGTAACAAATAATGGACGTGCAGAACTTGTTTCTGTGTTCACATACTATGCACACATTGGTTATTTGAGTGAAAACGGTGGACGTATTCGCGGTACTAACGGTAACAACTCATACGGTGACTTTGGTTCTGTAGCGGAAGGATTTGATGCTAACGAAACTCCAGTTACCTGCGTAGTAGATAACAAAGCGTTCTTAAGTGAAGTTGGCAGTGTTCTAACAAACGGAACAGATTATCTGTATCAATTTGAATACAATAACGCAGGAACAGATTACACAGAAGCAGTTTGGTCTGTGACTGGCGGTGGAACTGGTGCAATCACTGAACAAAATGAATTTAGAGATGGTGCTGTTTTCCAAGTTAGATTAATTGACAACGTTGACGACAGTGCAGCAGCACCTGAAACTGACGGTAACTATGGTGGAAGTGGATACCTAACAAATGCTAACACAGCACAGGGCGGTACTACTACTCAACTTACAATTGCAGCAGTGGACGATGAAATTAACAATGCCTATGTAGGGATGAAATTGTTAATTACTGGTGGAACTGGTGCTGGACAGGTCGGTATTGTTTCTTCTTATACTGCGGCTACCAAAGTAGCTACAGTTACTAAAGAAAGTACAGGAGCAGCAGGTTGGGATCACGTAGTTCCAGGTACTGCAATTGTAAGTCCTGATGCTTCATCAACTTATTTGTTAGAACCAAGAGTATCGTTTACTGCTCCGTCTTATAGTTCTACTGCTAGAACACTGGCATCTGCTCAAACATACTCCGATGCTGTATATGCAAATACCACAGCAATATACACACCTGTATCTGGAACAACCAGCGGTACAGGAACCGGAGCAACATTTACTGTTGTAAGAAGAGGAACAAAGTACAGCGCAATTGATATTATTGCTGCAGGTACTAATTACGATAGACTAGATACAATTACTATTGCTGGAACTAACTTAGGTGGTGCAGCGACAACCAACGATGTAACAATCAAAATTACTGCGGTAAATTCAGCTACGGGTGCAATTCAAGATTTTGAATACACTGGTGTTGGTGCTGGTGGAAAATTTGCTGCGGTATCAAGTGGTTCTCGAAATGTTAACACATCTATTAATGGAACAGCTTGGACAGCAAACACAACAGCATTGCCTAGTACATCTAACTGGGTAAGCCTAGCTTCTGGAAGATTAACTGTTCTAGAAACAGCAGGTTCGTTTGTTGTAGGACGAGGATATGTAATTACAAGTCTAGGCAATACTGTATGGACTACAATTGGTGCAGCAGTACAGATTGTTGGTACATATTTTGTAGCAACTGGCGCAGGGTCCGGAACAGGAACTGCTACTCCTGTAGCAGAACATTTAGTAGCAGTATCGTCTAGCACTACAGTTAATGCATACAGTACTGATGCAGGCGTTACTTGGTCTGCAGGAGGCGCATTACCTGCAGGAATTTCAGGAACAGCAGTTGAAGTTGCTTATGGCAAGTATAACAGCAACGGTCGCTGGATTGCAATTGGATCAAGCGGTGCTACAGCATATTCTGTAAACGGCGGAGTATCGTGGGTAGCTGGGGGAGCTTTACCTTCAGGTACTTGGTCTTCAGTGACTTATGGACAGGGCCGTTGGGTAGCTGTTTCTACCGGAGCAACTACAACTGCCTATTCTACAGATGGCGGCACAACTTGGACAGCAGGAGGTGCCCTACCAGCAAGTTCTACTTGGACAAGTATTACCTATGGTAAAAATATATTCATCGCAGTATCTAGCGATGGTGCTGTTGACCCTGCATATTCTGTAAATGGTGGTACAACCTGGAGCAATACAGGTGAAACAGGCTACCTAGGCACAGGAACTATTACTAATATTAGATACGGACAAGGTGTATTCGTTGTTACAACGTCTAGCAGTAATAATATGGTAAGTTCAGAAGACGGTCTTGCCTGGACTACTAGAGCAATTACCAGAGCCAGCGGCACAGGAGCATTAGTTGCGGTTCAGGGCAATCCAAATCAAAGTGGAATCTGGGCTATTATTCCTAGCGCCTCTACAACGGCAGCATCTAGTGCTGTTCTAGGAGCAACTGCAAAAGCCAGAGCTTATGTTGCAGATGGAAAAATTTATGCTATCAGAATGACAGAACCTGGATCGGCTTATACTGTTGCACCTACTATCACAATCACAGATCCTAACAATATCTATGAAGCACCTACTGTAGTTAGAATTGGTAATGGAGCAATGGGTAATCCTAGCTTTAATAACCGAGGATTGGGATACGATGCTGCAACTGCAGAACTTGATACAGGAGATGGATATGCAGATAACTTCCAGCAAAGTCAGTATGTTGCTGTTAAACTTCTAACAGCTACACCACAGCCTGGAGCAAACGTTGTGTTTGCTACGCAACCTAATACAGTTTATAAACTAGTAAACGTATTGTCATTAAGCGGTGGATTTGATGGAGGAAAAACAGCCTTCCTACAAGTAAGTCCTGATATGAGTGTCTACAACAGTCCTGCCCACGAAACAGCAGTGACTACTAGAATTCGTTATAGCCAAGTTCGTTTAACTGGACACGATTTCCTAGACATCGGAACAGGTAATTTTGAAGAAACTAATTACCCAGGAATTCCTACTCAAAGTCCAATACAGGCCAACGAAACTGTTGATAATAACGGTGGCCGTGTATTCTACACTTCAACAGACCAAGATGGTAACTTTAGAGTTGGTGAATTGTTTACTATTGAACAATCAACTGGTGTTGCAACATTGAATGCCGATGCATTTAATATTGCCGGACTATCAGAACTTACTCTTGGTAATATTACACTTGGCGGAAATTCTGCAACAATTACAGAATTTTCAACTGATCCATTCTTTACAGCAAATTCAGATACAGTAGTTCCTACACAGAGAGCTATTAAGGCTTACATTGCTGCACAGATTGGTGGCGGTGGCGCATCGTTGAACGTAAATAGTATTGTCGCTGGTTTTGTTTCAATTTCAGGAACATCTATCACTACAACTACAGGCGGAACTATACAGATGAAAGCTAACTTTAACTTCCAGGCTGGCGTAAATGGATTGCCGGTAGCATGGAATTACTTTTTAACATAAACGGAGATTTATAATGGCAACAGGAAGATTAGGCACAGCGAACATTACTACAACGTCTAACACTACGATTTATACTTGCCCAGCAAGCACTTTTTCAGTAATCAGTGTTTCAGTGGCAAACAGATCTAGTAGTGCATCGGCGAGTGTTAGAATAGCATTGGCAAGTTCTGCTACCCCGGGTGCAGATGAATGGCTTGAATACGACAGTTCATTGGTAGCTAACGGAGTTATTGAAAGAACAGGTATTGTAATGGATGCTGGAAAACTTTTAGTAGTACAGATATCGTCTGCTACACCAACAGTGAGTGTTGTAGCAATGGGTATCGAAACATCAACAGCATAAGGAAATTAAAATGGGACGTAGAGTATCTAATGGAGTTGTAGGCGCTGCCGGAACAATCGGCCAGTTAAGTGTATCGGGAAATACACTTACTACAACTCAATCTAACACAAATTTGGTTATCGATCCACAAGGAACTGGCATTACACAGTTTGTAGGAAATCTACAGGCAAACGGTAATACTACAACCGGTGGTGAAATTAGACTAATGGATGCTGATAGCAGTAACTATATTGCACTTCGATCAGTGGCTTCTGTCGGTACTAATAGAACTTTACAGTTCCCTGATTCTGTGGGCAACAACGGTTTTGTGTTGACCACTGACGGTGCCAATCCAGCAACCTTAAGTTGGGTAGCACAGGTCACTGCTGGTGTAACAATCACTGATCAAAATAGTTCTAGTAGCGATCATTTCATATACTTTGGAACAACGGCTAGTAGCCAGTTAACCGCAGCAAATGTATCGGCAACAGTTACTCGAACATTGAAATATGTTCCTCTTACTGGTGCATTGGTATCTACTATCGGACAGCATCCTACAATACAAGGTTCCGATTCGGCAGCAAGCTCGGGTACAGCAAGTTTAACTATTCGTGGTACATCCAATGCTACTAAAAATACCGGAGCAAACGGTAGTATTTTAATGAGTGATGGTGTAGCATCTAGCAGTACAACAACTGGTACATTAGTTATAACTGGCGGTCTAGGAGTTAGCGGAAGAATTAATGCTGCAAACTTTGATGGCATTGTGGGTGCAAACACTGCGGCTGCAGGCACATTTACAACACTTACAGAAACTTCGAGTATAACACTAAAAGAAAATTTAAGGCCAATAGATTCAGCCTTAGACAAACTTGCTGAACTAACAGCTTACATTTATGATCGTAAAGACGGGTCGTCTTATGACGAGGCTGGATTTATTGCAGAACAAGTTTATGAAGTTATTCCAGAATTAGTTACTAAAAACAAAAATGGAGACCCTTATGGAATCCATTATACAAAACTAACAGCATACCTTGTAGAAGCAATTAAGAGTTTAAGAGAAGAAATTAAAACACTGAAAGGCGAATAAATGGATATTAATTTTTTAAAAAATATTAATATTAAAGAAGAATGGAGAAATATGAATTGGCTAGATTTGGATAAAATCTTGCCAGAGTATCATAAAGAAAGACTGGCAATTTGTGGTACCTGTGAACATTTAGCAAAATTTAATCGCTGCGGAGTATGTGGATGTTTTGTAACTGCAAAATGTCTTATGGATAAAGGAGCTTGCCCTGTGGGTAAGTGGTAAAAAGAGAATAGAAAAATGGCACAACTAAAAAATCTAACAATTAACGACACAGGATTCCTAAAACTTTCCACTGGAGCAACATCAGCAAGACAGATTCAAATCTATGATTTGCCTGGATCGTATTCGTTTACTGTTCCA
>JACCDO010864251.1_pt1 | contig 21073 bp, 17 predicted proteins | sample 7446101 | NCBI WGS metagenome assembly JACCDO01 (sample SAMN15323440, study PRJNA562643) | freshwater metagenome | isolation source: river surface water | place: USA:Blue River Watershed | collected 2017-08-16
AGATATGGCGGAGGATGATAGTAGTCTCCAAGTTAATTCGTTTCATACGCATTTACATGTCAATTACTTCCGTGCAATGCTGCATTCATTACCATTGGAGTATCTTGAGATGGATACCAGCAGGATGACGGTTTTGTACTTCTGCATAATTGGCCTAGACATACTCACTGGAGATGTACTTACACTTTCATTTTCACTTACTTGCTTCTTTACTCACCTATTTATGTATTTACTCACTTACTTACTTACTGATCTGACTAACCCAATAGCTCTCTTACTCACTCACTCACTCAATCATCACTCACCCTTACGAATATACTTCTAGGTAAGTGCATGTATTGGCGAAACTATGAAGCAAAATATCGTTCAATTTATTTATTCCATGAAATTAAGATATGAGTTAGAGGATGCGGAAGTCAATGGGAATGTATATTGCGGGTTTATTGGGTCATCATTTAGGTATCCATCTCTCTTATGAATTAATTCATTCACCGACTCACTAACCCACTCACTCATTCTATCGTATACAGTGGTAACGTATTTCAACCAAATAATTGTAGTTGCAATATGTTGAATGCCTCTAATAAATACATCACTGGTCACTTAGCGATGACATACACTGCATTAGCCACCCTAATAACACTTGGTGAAGACATAAACAAGCTCAATAAACAAGAAATAATCGACAATCTCCGTCAATGCCAGCAATCAGATGGTTCATTCTCTCCTATCCCGATAGAAGGATGTGAGACAGATGTCCGTTATATCTATTGCGCAGTTGCTATATCAAGCATGTTGAATGACTACAGCGGTATAAACATCGAAAGAACAACAGAGTTTATATCAAATTGTCTGACATATGAAGGTGGCTTTGGATTAATCCCTGGTGCAGAAGCTCAAGGAGGTGCAACGTACTGCTCCTTGGCATCTCTATCACTACTTAATCGCATGAATTCTCTTTCAAGTAATGACATCAATAATATCACTAATTGGTGTTTACATCGACAAGTTAACGGCTACCAGGGTAGAACGAACAAAGAGCCCGACTCTTGCTACTCCTTTTGGGTTGGAGGAAGTCTCTCAATATTAAATAGTTTTCACCTTACTGATGTAGGTAATGTGTCCCCATTCATACTACAAAAATGTCAAGCTATCAAGTATGGCGGTGGCTTCAGCAAGCACCCCGACTCCTACCCCGATGTATTACACACCTTTTATTCCATTGCCTGGTTATCCTTAGCATCCAAGTGTGACGACGGTATTGATGATACAAATTTAAAAATATTAAAAAAGTTTAACGCCTTATTGGGCACCGCGGAGCTGCCATAAAACCTTGTCTTGTAACCATAATGAACATATTGTCACTAATCTAATAATATTCTTGACAGAATTCTTAACCGGTACGGTGCCGCTTTTTAACGGATAGATCGCGTCGGAGTGCAAGAAAAAGCAAGTTTTGTTCGACTGATATATCTTTATTTTACGGATTAACTGGCAAATGGACGAAGAAACTAGTCGTGACAGTGAAGTATCTGCTGAAAAAGTAGAAAGTACAGTTGAAATATCGCCAGCAGTACCATCAGTATCAAGTGTTCCTGAAAATTGGAAAGAAATTGATGTTAAAAGTGAAAATGATGACAGTAAGACAGTAACTGCAAGCGCCGAAGGTAAGATAACTCATTTACTTATTTACGTATGTACTTATTTATTTACTTTTTCACTTAAGAAGTCACTCAATCAGTCCCAGAGGAGAAATCTGGTGGTAACAAGTATGGTATAAACACGGCAGCGATCATGTCGGGCGTCGAATCTGGGCTCAACACAGTCAAATCAGTGTTTGGAAATATAGTCACTAAAGTAAAATCAAGTTCTATAGCGGGACAGGTACAACAGGCTGTAACAACAGTGAATATGGATGATGTTGTTGTCAAAGAGGCCAGAGCAATGATGTCCTCTGGGGCATTAGAAGGTAAACACTTACTTATTTACTTCCTCACAACCTCACTCACGTAATTACTTACGTGCAGGTGGTGGACCTAGTATTGATGATCGAGTTAATGATCTAGTGTGGGGATGGTCTGCCGAAGCAAAAGTAGATAAGCAAACTGTGGCATTTTATAGACTAACAGTTTCTGATGTCATTGCTGAAAGTGGATTCCTTATTCATTGCCGAAGTAACACGAAAGGAAAGTTTAAGATAGCAATCTTTGGCAGCGATGGTAACATCATCCACCAGTCAGAGTCAATGAGGTCCTACGACAAGTCAATTACTTACTCATCAGCCTTTTTTACCAAGTTTGATACGTATCAATTCAAAGAAGACGCGGTACTCACTCACTCACTCACTCACTAACTTACTCACTTACTTACTCACTTACGTCTTAGGAGGCAATCAATATCAAAGATTTCCCAACCCTATTTGGTGGAGTGCCTGCTTTATTTCGTAAGTTAGACAATTACGAGCAAGTTAACTCGAATCGTCTCTCTGCGGGCACATACTTGATTTGCGTTTATGGAAATAATTTGTTACCTAGGTAACGCACTTACTCACTCACCTTTACTCACTCACCTTTACTCACTCACTAACTCACTCACTCACTCACTCACTCACTCACTCACTCACTCACTCACTCGTTCCAGTAAATCCGACATCAACATCCTCGCAGTACCTTGCAAGAACGACCAAAAGGAAATCAATAAGATCGTCACCGAAGACCAAGATATGATCCAGATCCGCGAGTCGTTACAAGCATTACAAGCTGAGTATGTAGTTGTAAAATCTGCTTTTGAAGACTGCATCACTCGTATGAATGAGCGCGAACGTAAGTTATACACGAAATTACAGAGTCGCGAGGAGGCTTATCGTTCCTTTATCCTCACCTCAGCACGTGCTTACTCACCTACGGAAACAGTTGATTCAATTCAAAAAAATACAACTATATCCACTGCAGATGAAGACATACTTGCTTCTATAAGAGATAAGACTAATAACAAGCGACGTGCATCTAGTCAAGTTGGTATTATTATCGCAGGTACACCATTAGAAGTAGCAGCTAGTACTGCAAGCACAGCTAGTGGTTGGTTAGCTACCAAAGTAACTGCTGGTGTGAGTCAGTTACAAACAATTGTACGTGATGCAGCTAGTAATGTGGGACCATATGTGAAGAATATTACCTCAGGTGAGAAGAAAAGCCTAACAAGTGGTGAGAGCAGTGACTCAACAGTACCAAGTGATCCTGCATACGAGGCTGCACTAGCTGAGTATAATGAGATAAGTCGAGTGTATGAAGCAAAGCTAAAAGCATCAAGTGACCATGATAACAAGGCAATTGAAGCCAAAAGAAACCGTGCTATTACCTTTGAAGCTGATAAAGCACGTCTTATCCGTGAGGCTGCCTTGAGTACCGAGCGGTGGTTAGAATCCTTTGGTTTAGATAAAGAAGAACGTGCAAAACAAGAAGAATATGCGAAAACCTTTGCTGAAAAGTTATTAAAAGAAAGAATGACAGCAGAAGAAGCAAGAAAAGACAACGATGACCTGGCAATGGCGGTGGAATACCAGAAGCAACATGAGATATATACCACGGAACTAGCTCAATTACGTACTGCAATGGAAGAAAAAGCAGCTAAAAAAGATGAACTTGAAAAGAATGTAATGATATTACGTCAAATGCATGAGAAGTTGAAACAAGAACAAGAAGCAACACTTATAGCAGAGAAATTAGAGAAAGAAAGAATAGCATTAGAACAAGATGCCGTTACTGAAGATGAAGTGTTACAACGTAAAGTTGATGAAGCAAAAGCATGGGCAGATCGTCTTGAACATGAAAGAACTATGTTGCAAGAGAATGTGTTGAAGGAACAAGAGATGAAGTTGAAGCAAGAGAAGGAGGCGAAAGCCCTAGCGGAGAGACTTGCGAATGAAAGGATTTCGTTGGCACAACAGAAGCCAGGCAATGACGTATAACTTGTTTTTCTTAACTATATTACGATTCTTATCACTTCTTCGGGTACTTATCTTCTTACCTACGCACCCAAAGAGATGGCAGTTTGGGTCTACTCACTAGTGAATACGGATATAACGGCGATCCCCAGGGGAACATACGTAAATCACTTGCTATGTTGGATTCTTAGAGTTACCACATCTAGTTATAGTAAAAACTGCCGAGACTAAGTGGTTCAAAAGGTAAGTAACGAGCTTAACACTAGGTTAGAAGCTCACATGTAGCTGTTGTACATCCTGTTCTTGGCGGTTTTTATAATAATTAAATACGGCAATTCTAAGTCTGTATCAAGTAGTAATAGCAGCGCTACTAGTTATGTTCGTAGTTCTCAATGCACTACTACCACCACTAGTAATGCACATACGTAGTCGACCCGTTGAAAATCATCCAAGTGTTAATGGTCATAGTCCCGCTAATAGCAAAAGTAATAACAACAGTGCTAATAGTAATGGGATTACACTGCGGTTCAGCTTTGAGATGAATTCATACTTGCATCTATGTGCAACTCATACTATAGCCAAATTGTCGCATACAAACCATGCTTCAGAGGAGTAAGACCCAGCCTCTTCAACAATTCGCCATTCTATAACCATGACAACAATTTCTACTCCACCGCGGCGTGCATCTTCAAATGCTGCCTTGTATTCCGGATCAGCAACCGACGCCGTGAATCGGTTCACATCTGACCGTTGTACTACAAAACATAATATACAACGCGTCTTCGACATTCCACGAATAGTAGTCAATTCCCGAATATGTTTCAATGCCCTGGGACTTACCGGATCACTCGCTTTCTTGCGGTATCCATCAGGAAAATAAGCAACTTTTTCATAAAAATCTCGATCCGCAAATGACCTTGATTTACGGGGAACAATATCCTCGTAATCCGCCAGTGGTACATTTTTAATTTCCATCAAGAATGGACATCCTTGTGCGTCAATTCCAGAGAAATCAAATCTGGAATCAACCAATCCATCGACTTTTACCACCGCTTCACGACGATATTCGCGTACACCCTGCAAACACCTCAAATAATTACCTACCAATGCCTTCTCCGCTAATTCTTCCGCATATTTCGGGAAAATACCAATATTTACCGATTTACCACGCACTGTATCATTGACAGTTGACAAGCAAATTCGATGACTGCATTTAGTAGCATCAGTCGTTTTCTTGGTAGGCATAGGCTGTAACCAGATGCGCGCATCCTTATCCGACAATCCACAGCAACCTAGTGCTGCACTGTGAGCTAATACAGTACGTCCATCGTCTAATAACACATCTGCTACATACGGAGATTTTATAAATGCTGACGGGCGTTTCAAAACGATTCCTGCAACCACCGCTGCTATTTTCATCAACATCTTACAATGAATTCCTTGTTTGGTAAGACTTATATAAAGATGTTCATACCCCTAGGATGGTCTAACTTTTTTGATTTTTTCGCAGAATTTCCACGAGAGTCGGCTCATTAGAAATTTATAAGAGAAAGTTATTCAAGGTAAGTTAAGAAGAAGAGTAAAACTATGACATAGATTAAAGACAAGCATTACAATGTTAACGACAATAGGATGACGGAGTGGGATGAAGTTAAAATATATATACTGTATTGGTTAAAATCAACGATATCATAATGCAGTATAATCGAGTATGAGAGTATAATATGCAATTGAATACTTCACAAACCCCTTGCGAAACGAGTCAGAGTGTCTGGAACTAACCCCTAACCTACCTTTAAAGGCCGTTTGTCCGGAGAAAAAAAACACGGCTATATACCAGACACATATAGAGGCTAGGCACGATGGGACTGGATCTGACTGAGATCAGTAAAAAGCGTTTGTACTTTTGGGTATCGCAACCCCGCAAGACTTTCACATATGTGTGGTTTGTATCATTACTTTTGGTTTTGATAACGTTCATTGTATCATGTATTGCTGCGTCACGATTGAAAAATGCTGGTGGTGCAGGTATATACCCGCTTATTCACTCATTTACTCTCTCTTATACTTCATTTACTTACTTCTTTACCTACTACTGCTTATTTATTACTTTTGGATCACTATTACTAAAACTACTTACTTGACTCCCTAACTGACATACTCACGAATACTTACTCACTCCTTTCTTCCTCACTCATTGATATCACTCTCTGACTAACTCACTCACGTAATATAGGTGCAGCTGCTGGATTTGCCGCGGTTTGGACATGTTTGTTATTAATACTTATATCAGTTATAGGAACACATACGATGAGAAAATTCTCAAGTCGTTTAGCTTTAGGATTTTTTTTAGGTAACAATTATATTTTCGTTATCATTCACTTTTCCATACTCATATCTACTCATTTATTTACTAGGTATGGTCTTTATTATGACTAACCAAATGTTGATAGTATTCGTGATATTCGCCGACTATGCTAAATATAATACCAACGGCGCCACTGTACAAGCTGCTGAGAGAGCAATGGCAGCATTTTCATTCTTTTTGTTCGTTATGTACGCGTTCGTAGGGTCATTATTAGCTACTTTCCGTAATGATATTGTTCCACCAGAAGGTTCCTTACTCACACATACTTACTTACACACTCACTTTATACTTACTCACTTACTTGTTAGGTAAACCAGAACAAGAAGAAGTGTACGAAGAGGAAGCCAATGAAGGTGATGCAGAAAATGGGGAAGAGAATGCTGAAGATGAAGATGATAATCGGAATTAAATTACAATTTTAAATGTACTGTACCATAACAATGCGCATATAAATAGCTAATTACCTGCTACTTACTCACTCGCTTAGCACATCCCCACTTCCTTATATCCCGTCGATTTCTTTCGACAAGATACTAATCAATTCATCTGATTTGACACGTATTTGTTTCATGGTATCACGGTACCGCAGAGTAACAGTGTCATTTTCTATAGTCTCAAAGTCAACGGTTACACAGAATGGTGTGCCTGATTCATCTGCTCTTCTATATCGCCTACCAATAGCGCCAGATGTATCATATTCACACATATACCTGTTTTGTAATGATTTATAGATAGCACGAGCCTTTTCAGTGAGCTCAGGTTTATTATTAACTAACGGGAATACTGATGCTTTGATAGGTGCAATAGCAGGATGGAACTGCAATACCGTTCGCTTTTCATCACCTTCTACAACCTCTTCTTTATATGCCGAGGTCATAATCGCTAAAAATAATCTATCAACACCCAATGATGGTTCAATAACATGAGGAATGTACTTGATGTTAGTCACGGGATCCTGGTATTCCATATTCTTCCCGGATGCATTACTATGCTGCGTCAGGTCAAAGTTACCTCTAGCTGCAATCCCCATTAATTCCTGTGTACCAAAAGGAAATTTGAATGTAATATCGGTACATGCTCTTGCATAATGAGCTAGTTTATTATTCTCATGCTTACACTTAAACATATATTCAGGTCGTAATCCAATGCTTATCAACCAGTTCCAGCTTTCATTAATCCAGTTCTCGTGATGCACCGGCCACGCTGCGTCATCTGGCGGAATGAAGTACTCAATTTCCATTTGTTCAAACTCACGTGAACGAAAGATAAAGTTACGAGGTGTGATCTCATTACGAAATGCTTTGCCTATCTGTGCTATACCAAAGGGAATTTTCATACGGGCGGTGCGCTGTACTGCAGCAAAGTTAGTGAAGATTCCTTGTGCTGTTTCAGGGCGTAAGTAAGCTATTGAGGAGCCATCTGACATTGCACCTACACTAGTTTGAAACATTAAATTAAAATCTCTAGGAGGTGTTAATGACCCTGGTTCACCAGTGGCTGGTGATGGAATCATGCTATAAATAGACTCTGTCGCCTCGGTTAAATCACGCAGCACTAGTGGCTTGAATGGTCCATTAATTCCATTCTTTTTAGCTTTTTTGATTGCATTTTTAGTAGCTTCCTCTTGCATCGTATCCGACTCGATGATACTTACATAGCCAGCATCTTCACCTGTTTCTGTCTCTAACTTTCCCCAAAATACCTGATCAGCTCTAAATCGTAGTTTACTTACTTTACAATCAACCATCGGATCACTAAATCCTGCAACGTGTCCTGAAGCTTGCCAGATAGAAGGCGATGATATGATTGAACTGTCCAGTCCGACTACATCCTGTATTAGAAACAAATAAGTTAGTAAGTGAGCGAAACAGATAGTAAAAACGATTGAATAAACCTCACGACGTTGCACCATATCACGCCACCATAATTTTTTAATGTTATTTTTAATTTCAACTCCTAGTGGACCATAGTCAAAGAATCCTGCCATTGGTGAGTAGATTTCACTTGACTGGAATATAAAGCCCTTTCTTTTACCTGCAATGAAGTAAGTGAGTGAGTGAAATTGAGTGAAATTAAATAAAGTACTTACATAGATTCACTATATCTTCCATATTAAATGGTAATTCATTAACTTCTTTCTTGGCAGCATTTATCGCCTTTTTACTATTAATATTACGACCAGATACACCAGTGGAGCAGCCTCTTATAAAACCGCGAACTGTAGCTGGAAGAAGAGCCATAAGGAGCAACAAATACGTCATTCAAGTCGTGATGAAACACGTACTTTTTACCGAGTATGTCGTGCTTATCGCCATCGATGCACCGGCCGTTCCGGCGATGTAAATGACGTATTTGTAACAGAAATAACTCGAACTTACTCGACAACTTATTTACTATGTCAAATAACTCATTTCGCCTATCAAAGTACTCAATTTACTCACTCCTTTTGTAACGGAATTCAACTTGAAAACCGGAATCGGAACCACTGGAAAATTTTTGCAAACCTAAAAATTAAAATTATCACTTCTATAGCAATTGGTTGACTATGAGTGAAATCGAGTCGTTCAGTGCACGTATTGAGAATGTTAAGATAGTGGCAGATGTTTTGGAATGTTTGTGTCAGAATCAGCGAAGTAAGGACCATCCTTGTTATATTGAAGTGACTTCGTCATCGCTAGCATTTACTGTAACTGGTAAGGCTAAGTCGACACAAGCCAGATGTAACTTGGATGCGGAGTTATTTGAAGAGTATATGTGCACTAGTTCTAGTAGCATAATCTTTGCCATCAATTTATCGACATTAATTGATTGTTTTACTATATTTTCTGCGTATGACAATACAGAAGCAACATTTGATTATTCCAATGACGATGCATTATTTAAAGTCTCGCTAGTAGGAGTGCAAGTTCTAACAACCTGTGAAATCCAAACATTGCACTTTGATAGTTATGATGATTTAAATGTTGATTTGGTTTCAGTCTTTCGTACTGCAGATGAAGAATGTCAAATTATTGTGAAATCAGAGCCATTACGTGAAGCAGTTATGGAATTAGTCGAGGTAGTTGGTGCACACAGTGTAGAAATACGTGTTAATGAAGAATTGAATGTGTTGACATTTAGTACCGTTGGAACTGTAAGTTGCTGTGATATTGAGTTCACAAAAGGGAATGATTTATTTGTATCTTTTCGTTGTGAAAATCCTATTAGTTTCAGCTACCGTCTTGACGCGCTGACATTAGGTATGAAAGCCCTGATTGTTGCAAAAGAAACTTATTTACGCATTAATAAGGATGGAGTGGCATGTATACAACACCAGGTTGAGACAGCGAAAGGCCCTGAGACTTACATCGATTTTTTAATGATCCCTATAGACGCCATATAACAAAAGAGGCAATAAATATAACTTGTATTGGTTGTAAAATGTGTTAAAGATATTACATTTGAATATATATGTCCCTAATAGCTAGCATTAACTCCACTCATATATTACGTCTATTTAGGTGCCATATCAGGAGTGTAATTCATGTATCTCATTGCCCAACCAACAACATTTATAAGAAATGGATTCTTACTGGAAGATAATGGATTTAACAATAATATTTGCATAATAAGAGAACTGGACATGACCCATAAGAATACGGTGTTGTATAACACACCCATACCAGGTACACCTGCTTTTTCTAATAGTCCAAACAATAATGATGGGACGAATTGTATAATAGATAACATAAATGCTTGTGAGAAGTGAAATCTAACTTCAACAGGGAATGTTGGAGCACGACAAATATATGACATTAAAAAGAATACAGCGAATGGTAGAAATGGCACACCGTTATAAATACCAGCAATTGGACCAAACACAGTACTGTATGCACCAAGAGTGGCAGGATATGCCTCAAACATGTATTTTCCTAAATCAGATGAATCAACTATTGGTATTACATAAGCAAGAGCAGCTATTATATGTGTTATATATGATCCTGGTTCGTATATTGGTGGACGTTTCTTTGGGTTTTTATCTGCTTCCTCTAGTGCCTTCTGCAATCTGGTAAATCCATCTTCTTCCTCAGTACTCTTCTTTTCATTATTATCTGCCTTCAATACGGTTGGGTATGCAACAGTGCTCGTTCCATATGCCATTTTCATCATATTTTTACTACGTAATAATCCTTTTGATGACATAAAGGCACTCACATGAGTTCCTGTCAATGCAACTACTACACATAGCAACAATATCTTTAATACTGCCATATTCAACTCTAGTTTTTTCTTTATTTTGATCTGACTAAGTGAAGTGACTCACACATGCCCGCACTGCCGGGACCGGTACCGCCTCATCAGAGATAGTAAAGAAGAATTGAAAGAGAAAGATATGAGCTGGAGCTCCAAACTATTGATTTTGGGGAAAATATTGCACTATATCTCTTCTCAATCATCTAATTCACTCATTTAAACTTATTTTTAAATTTAGTTAGGTGATGCGTTAAAAGATAAAGCAATTAAGCAGCTGTAAGCAGTAAAATAGTAATATTTCACCGTACTATTACCCAGTATATGCCTTTTAGATTTAATATTTTTGTTTACACACGGATAAAGGTAGGGGTGTAGCGAAATTCAAAATTCGAATTTCAAAAAAATTGTAGAAATAATCTTAATTGCGAAGAAAACCAGTAAGAAGTACTCACCAGCACAGCCACTTACTCAGCCAATTACTCACATTCCCTCATGCGCACCTACTTTCTCTCACTGAATCATATTGAATTCTATTTGCACTTTCATTCATACTCTCATTCATTCATACATTCACTTACATTCACTCATATTATAGTGTCAACAATGCAAGCATATCGTGCTGATACAGCAACCCAAGTACTATTTCGATCCATTGAAGACTTGCAATCATGTGGTATCAATGTGAGCGACATCAATAAACTCAAGGAGGCTGGCATTGCGACAGTAGGAACTGTATTACAGCTAAGTTCAAGACATTTACTCGGTAAGTACCATTTCTTTACGAGAATTATAAGTATTTAGTAACAGTTCAAACATCGTTTATGTAGAAATTAAAGGATTATCAGAAGCTAAATTAGAGAAAATTAAAGACGCAGCAAAGAAGTTAGATCTTCGTGGTAATGCTTTCAAAACAGGTAAAAGACTCACATCCCGATCTTACTTACAATCTAACTCACTCTTACATAACCAATGAAGGAATCGAAGTGAAGGAGCAACGACAACAAGTTATTCACATGACTACCGGATCATCTGCATTAGATAAAATTCTTGGCGGCGGTATCGAGACCCGTTCCATCACAGAATTATTTGGTGAATTTAGAACTGGGAAGACTCAACTAGCGCACACATTATGCGTTACTTCTCAGATGTCATTCGCTAATAATGGTGGCCAAGGAAAGGTGATCTATCTTGACACGGAAGGAAATTTCCGCCCTGAACGCATTGAGATGATCGCTGAAAGATTTGGTTTAGATCCTGAGCAAACATTGGATAACGTCATCATTTGTCGCGTGTTCTCGCACGAAGAGCAGATGGATGTGGTCAAGCCTATCGCTGCATTGCTAGCTGACACAGATCAAGGACCATTTCGTATCCTTATTATTGATTCAATTATTGCATTATTCCGTGTTGAGTTCAGTGGAAGAGGTGAGTTAAGCGAGCGTCAACAGAAGCTTGGTCAACACCTCAGTGCATTAGTGCGAATTGCTGAAGAGTTCAACATTGCCGTTGTTGTTATCAATCAATGCATGGCAGATCCCGGTGCAATGTCTATGTTTGGTCCCGTCATTAAACCAGTTGGTGGACACGTTCTTGCTCACGCATCTACTACACGAGTTATGTTGAAGAAAGGAAAAGCCGAGCAGCGAATAGCCAAGATATTTGACAGCCCATTGATGCCTGAAGAGGAGGCCACGTTTGCTATTACCAACGGTGGTATTGCTGACGTATAAGAATCCCTTATAGCGAGTTCTACAGTTGTATAAACAGCAGCTTATTCAATATAAATTTGTTTATTATACACTATTACTATCACTTGTCACACACGACCGCTACGCATTACATACTCTTGTATTCCACATCAAAATTTCTCCAATTCTCAATAGCTTGGCGGACTAATGCATCTGCAACAGCTTTAACACGAGCCTGGTGATCAGATGGAACCGTTTTCTTGTAACTGATAGAATTTTCTTGATTGAAATCAGCAGAAATATCTGGGAACTTGATGACGCCTTTGTATTTCTTGCTACTTTCACTCGCTGCGTCAACTGTGATTTCAAAGTCTAAGATAGCATTGAAGTCATAAATATATTTTGTCTTGCCGCGGGTGTGGACAATCTGTGCCTCTCCTTCTACTTTAGCACTTGTAATATTACCGTTGCAACCGTTATCTGCAGTTACTGAAATAGTTTCTAATTTACTTTTAAATTTATCAACTGCCACTGATGTCATCTCTCTTGCTTCAAAAGTTCCAGCAAAATTCCAACTAGATGCTTTTGAATTATTCACAGGAGTCGGAACAGCAGCAGTATTAGGATCTACAGCAACAGGAGTCGTGCTAACCACCTCCATAACTGGTGCATCCGCAGATCCGATTGCTTTGGGTGTTATATCACCAATCAACTCTTTCACTTCACTACTTTGTTCTTTCTTGAAGTAACAATATCCCTTCTTCTTTGTTTCCTCGATGATCTTAGCCTCTTCATCATCATATTGCTCTTCATCTTCTACTTTCTTACTCACTGCTTTCTTGGGTACTACTGGTGGTGTATCTACTTTCTTTGCTGCAGCTTGTTGTTCTTCTTCTTTATTCTTTTCTATTTCCTTCTTATATTCTTCGAAAGTTTGCTCACTTAAACCTTGTGCGCGACGAGATAACTTGGACTTAGTCCAATCATCTTCTAACTTGGCTTTCTCTTCCTCTTCACGGCGCAACTTTTTTAATCTTTCTTTTTCACGGTCTTCGTATATAGACGATGTTCCTTCGGTTGAATAAGTAAGTGAATAAGTGAGTGAGTGAGTGAGTGAGTGAATGAGTAAATAGAGCTTACCATTGAACAGATTTGCGTAATTCTTCTTTTCATTTTGCTTCTTTTCTTTAAGATTCCGTTGCACATCAATCAACTCTTTCTTGGCGCTAGCATTAGTAGGATCCTTGGCTAATATTTTATTTAGGTCTTCCTATGAGTGAGTTGGCAAACGAGTGGGTGAGTGATTGAGCGGAAAAGGGAATATGCGCGTAAAGGTAATACCTTGGCATCGTCGTAATATCCTAAATTATTATAGGCAACTGCGCGTCGATACAAGGATTTAACATTGCCACTATCATACTTCAAAACCAGAGAGGATGACTGCATCGCGTCGCGGTAGTTGTTCAATTTTAATGCAACCATTGCACAATTTCCATAAAGACCAACCAATAATGCCTTCAAATCGCTTGCTATATCACCATTACCATCTTTAGGCAAGAATTCTTTCAACTTTTTTAAACCTTTATGAACATGTTAGTAAGGTAAGATAAATGCAAGAATAGCTCGAGACGTACCATCTTCGTAATTGACCTTACTTCCCTCAAAATCGCCTTCATTGAAGAGAGCATTGCCTTTATCCTTGCATATCGATGCCTCAACAAGGGACTCTTGGAGGTTACTCGTTGTTGGTGTTGCTTTTCCTTCATCATCAGAGTCTTCAATCCCATCAAAACGTGTGTAATCATTAGCGTCGCTACTCATTTGGGATTATTGTCACACTAAACTATCAACAGGATAAGATCTCTAAATGCTTTGTCACTGGTTTCTAGAAATCGAATCGAACAAAAAAAGTGCCGCGTTGTCAAGCGGGGCCTGGTACCGCCCTTCTATTGGCTCGATCTCTTTTAGGACGTAGGACACGCACATTTCCAGCTCCGACGAGCTACCACTCGACCAGGATCGACTTGGGAGCACATGGTTCAAAATACCCGCTCATACAATCATTATTACTACAATACAAGACAATATTTACTTATTTCTTCACACAAATAGCTTATAAACAAACAGACATCTCTTCTTATTCACTCGCAAAGTCACTCGATCGCACTGGTGCTCACTCTTCTATAGACGTAAGCATTACTGTGGCCCCAGCTCGCCACACACTGAGCTGATCCCACTACACTGAACAAAGGTGAATCCGCCAGCGCCATGTTATCCATGATTATGACATAACAACCTACTTTTAAGTCACTAAATCGTTGAAACAACAAGTCAAGTTGGTCCTGTGCAAAGCAAGTAGCACACGTGTATACCACGTCGGCGTGGGTCCAATCAACATTAAGAAAATTGTCATATATCACGCTTACCTCGGGCCACGCTGCACGACCCACGATGGCTTCCATCTCAAGCAAGAGTCGCGTGCAATCATCAATTTTTGATTTCATTAAATCAATTCCAATAAAACGTGAAAATGGGTTCAACTTGGTCGATGGACAATATTTTGAATAATAAAATGGTGCGAGTATAGCAGCTGCAATGCACGTCCCGCTGCCACATCCGAGGTCAACAAAGACACCATTAGGAGGAACGTGCACTAGCAGCAACACCTTACAAAAGCTGAGGAAATCAACTTCACCATAAACAAAATTAATAGCTTTAAGTCCTGTTTTGAGTATTGGCAGAGCACCTTTACGCGCAACACTTGGTGGTTGAATGACGCTGTCATTAGCGAAGTACTGAAGTACATTGTCACGCGCTTGAGTGTATGTTTGATGAGCTGCGGTTAAGATGGATCCCGCATTCAACTTGGACTCACCGTAATAACTGATGCTTAGTAATGACGCGGCAGTGATCCCTAAGTACACAGCCGATGCGGTGGTGAGATGGATGTTATCCACACCAAGAGCTAGCCCAAGTGTATCAATACAGTACACCTTTTCAACCGCCGTTGCTGTAGCTAATTGATGCTGACGTATCGTATGAACCTCTTTCAACCAAGGGCGAGTTGTAGTGATTAACACATTAATTATAGGTACGACAGAGTCGCTGCTGCGCGGTGACGATACAAGCTCCTCGATAATCTGGATGTAATGCCTTAACACAGCAAAAAACAGTTGTAATTTCTCATTATACGGCGTACTTGCAGCAGTATCGCCTGCATCATTCTCTCCTTGGTACCACACAATACCGTGGACACGGCGCTGTTGGGTCTTGCATACTCGGTGCAGTGCCTGATACACGCTTCGCATAGCACAAGAGAGTATGTTAAGGCATCCGTCGTAGTAGCAGTTTTGAGCGGGAGACATAACAGGGACATAATGCGACGTGAATGTACTGCTTAGTAAGGATGTGTCCGACAGGGTTGGAGCTACATACTCTGGCATCCACTCATCTATACTGGTCGCACCTATTGCCACTGGGATCATGCCAACACGATTGTCACCGCTAGCATCCTGGCGATTTAACTCATGCAGCATTTGTACTGCAAATGAGTAACCGACGCCCACACCCACATGCTTCCGAATGTCAACGTTCTTATGCATATCTGGCACTAAATCACTCCAACCGCTGACGGGATCATGATATTTTAATTTTTCCATAAGCGGGCTATCTGTGGCGAGAGAGTCGACTAAAGCATCAACGTTTGCTTGTCCATCCTTGCCACTAGCGAGGTAGAAGTCTAGATGTTCGTGTAAATTATCAGGATTCAAGTCATCGATATCACCCCTACCAGCGGCATTACTTTGACCAGCTATAATATAAAGATGCGACAGACTGACCTGCCCCGCGCTAAACTCGCACTTCTCCATAATCCAGTAGTCCAACAGCTCCACGGTGACCTGGTTTGTCACATATGGTGACTGTAATTGATCAAACAGTTGCAACTGCTGTATGTTAGAAGCATCGATGGTTATATTAATAGTTTGTTGGCCTGATTCGAGTATATATCTATACACCATTTCATTAAATAGTGCCGTTACGAGTGAGTTGTATTGGATCATAAAGTCTTGAGTATTCGTATAAATTTGAATATCACCGGTGTCATAACTAATGGCTACTATTACTACTATCACACCTTCTTCATTCTCTATCCCATGAATATATCTTCCATATTTGTCACAGAATTCAGAATCAATTCCATCCTCTCTCGCAGATGAATTCAATGGATATTGTGAGTAAAGTAGCATCAACATAAGCTCCTTTTGTCCACAGAATCGAAAATTGTTACCTTGCTGTGATATTATGTCATTCAGTTGCAATTCCGTGCTGGTAATTGAACTATTCTTTTCAACGATAACATTGTACCAAAAACGACAAATAGGTCTCAGTTGTAGCTGGAAGTAGCAAGCAAACAAAGGTAAACATACACGCATCGATCGAGGCAAGAGAATTGTTACATAATGCTTCATTCGTAGGTCATGAATCATTGACACGAATCTAGCAGATGACTCCATAACGGAGTCAAATGGTGAGACCATATCCTACGCGAGAGTGCTCCCAAATTCTCCTACCTATGAGATGGACTATCGACGAAATTTCCAGTTCTTCCGGGGCCGGATGGATTCACGGCACATGTACAGAGAGAAGGATTTTGCCGCGCATTTAATACCTTATGGGTGCTCATATCCATCCTTCTCTGCATGATTGTGTAACACATATTCCGTCACAGAGTTGTGAGACAGTAAAGAACACTCAGAGTTGGAAGAGTCAGCACCGCCTTGATGGCGAAAAAACTTCAAGTTTTTAAATTACATATTTTTAACGGTAAAGATAAGGTAAAGATGAATAAGAGTATATCTGACAGTATAAAGCGATTCAGACCTACTCCTACAGCCTTGCCGGAATTAATAAAGGGAATTGTCAATATCATTGAGAATGATTTGAATGAATCCAGAGTCAAGCGCTTCACATACGATGGTATTATAACATACTATATCACTCTCTTACTCAGACTTACTCAACCCATTCTCTCTGCCTTAGGTGATTGGAAAGATAAATTGATTGATATCTTGAACAGTAACATAGATGACTTAGCTTTACCTACGTACACCGAAATTTTACCGTTGATAAAATTGATAATCTTTATCGCGGATGTTGACATGAACTTTGTAGCATTTTATGTCAACTTTATCTTCTCAATCAGCAATGACAATAACAAATACTCTAAACTTTTTGATTATAATTATAATAATGGCAACCAGACAATTAATGTAATAAACCTTGTATACTACTATCTCAAACACGGCGTGAAGAGTGCAGAAGGAAATGAGATATACGAGAAGTTGTGTAAATTGTACCATGATAGCACTACAAAAGTTTTACAGAATCACATCCATATATTGATGGTGAGTACTACGATCTTGGAAAAACTACAGTATGAACACATCAACTACGATAACTTGACCATTTTATTACATAAATTATACTTGTTAGGTACGTCTATGACTACAATTCATACTTCACTCACTCGCTCACTCACCTACTTGATTTAGATACCAAAAATTTCATGGCCTACTTTAAATCGTATTTTGTATGGAAGCTATCACCCAGTGCTGGTCCGCAGTTGTCATCGGAGTTATTCCGCCATTACATCGCATATAACTACCGTTTATACCAAGAAAAAGAGAACGTTTCCACATCAGGTGCAGCCACCAAGACTAATGACGTGGAGAAAGTGTTGGTTAACACATTGAAAGAGACACTGGCGACAATTGAAGGTGGAGGCGATGGCAAGAAACCCAAAGGAACCATTCAAGTAAGTAGTGTATTCAATAGTGTCTTACCTAGATGTCTTCCTACTATTGTATGTGTGCATGTGTTGGCTGAAGGTGCAGGTTACATATGCTCGTTAAGTGCAAATCGTATCGCCGCATTAAATACTATTGCTTCATTCTTACTCGCATCTAATGACATGGCGACGGAGGAGAAGATGGAGCTGTATGACGCCGCGATACCTCCTTTATTAGATGCAATAATGCTTGATACCGACGACGAAGTGCGTCACACCGTCCTGGCACTACTCAATGACGTCATTCAATGTGACATTGACCTCATTGATCGAAGTGTTTATGCGGTTATTTTGAAGAAATTGAAAGATAAGAAGAAAGAAATCCGACTACTCGCGTTTAGTTTGTTAAACGATGTGTTTACCGCCAACTGGCCGCTGCACAAGCTTTCTTGTGAAGAATTTATTAAAACTACCAAGTTTCTATGGTCGGAAATCTCTTCTGAAGGAGTTTTGCCGGGTAAATATCCACAATCAATGTCGTTTTTAGATGAAATAACAAGAAAATGTCTGAGTAAGTGTGGGTATTATGAGTTACCAGCCTTGACTGCGATGGAGGCCGAGAGTCGCCCTGAGGACACGACGGATGATGATCTTGATCAAGAGAGTAGTGAATGGAAAGAAAAATTAAAGGTAAATGAAGATGCGATAAGACAGTTGTTGGACGGACTTGTACTAGATGACTTCAAACCGGATGTGGTGGAGCGCATCATTAAGGCACTCCAGATTACCTGAGTAAACTAGTTGATATGTATATAGTTACATCGAATTACACGAAAATATTTTGCAAAAACTTGATCATTTCTGCTTTTAATTCTTCATATACAGGTCCTACGTAGATGTCGAAGTGTGTGCACTCCTTTGTGACCATACGATGGAGACGGTTTGATTGCAGTGCGTTGAAGGCTTTCTCTATTGTGCTAACGGGACATAAGTCATCGTTACTTGCTCCTATCATGAGCACTGGAACTGTCAGCTTAGGGATCTCATTGATAGGATTGTAGCGCGACATGAACAGCAACGTGCGAGCAGGAGCTAGATTTTTCCAATTACCCAAGTATGTTTTAGGATGCTTTGAGTAGTAAGTTTGTAAGTCCTGCTCTGTCATGGGCATGTACGCCGTCTCATTTGCAAGTCCAGCGATTTTTACATATATAGGAGAGAATCCTAAAAATCCTCTTATTATGTCTGCAACAGAAATACAAAACAATCGTAAAGTTCCTACGACGCCTCTACTTTTTATTCCTCTGAGTGACGCCGCTTTACCATCTAAATGCGGGACTTGAGCTACTATTCCTTTAAGAAATCCCTTATCTTTAAGTTTACTAGCGACCATAATACCATGTCCACCAGCCAATGATGATCCCCATAATGCGATTTTATTGCTATCAACCGAATTATTTAATAAAACACCACCATGAACAGCCGTGACGATGCTTTCAATGTCTTCGACGTGGCGCCAAGGAGATATGAAGTTGCGATATTTATCCGTACTTAAGCCAAAAGAGCGATAATCTATCACTAAAGAACTAATACCAACTTTAGCAAATGCAATAGCATAATTTTCTAATCCCATGTCTTTTTGAGAGCCAAGCCCGTGTGAAATTATCACTAGTGGAGCCCGTGATTTGTGCTTTGTACGATAAAACCATCCATGAATCATTGCATCCTTTGAAAACTCATGATACACATCAGTGCGTGAGTAATCATTTGTATTCACCGGTGGTGGTGCTGCAGATGGTATATAATCGTACGTAGTTACGCAATGGCCACTCATTAAAAATCCCACGAGAATGGGCAAAAATAATAAGATAAAACTACTCAAATGACGAAGACTAGAATTGTGATTTGAATCTTTCATCTATACTATATCTTAAATTACGATGAACTGTTGTTACTTTGTTTGTCTTTGTCTACACAAACGTAGTTATTACGTAGAAGTCTTTAAAACGCCTTCTTACCTTAGAGGTATTCAACTTCTTTTAAAAAAGTTCTTCTTTCAAGAGAAGCTATTGAAGATCCGGTCCTAGAAGAAAGAGAAGAAGGATATCATCAAGATGGAATACGTCAGAAGTAGAAGTGAGGTATAGTGGCAGGAATAGGGCAAGAGATCGTGTGATAGCCAGAGCTTTTTCCCTTGTAACTAAGTACCCGATGTCACAGGGCCGGAAAGAGACGTTTTTTACACACTCACTCGGAATTTGTCCCCAAAACAACAAAAAAAACGTTTTCAATGAACACGACGACTATTGTACTGCTGGTGCTGAGTACAGCTATAGCGCAAGTACTTGGCATTCTACAAATAGATTGTTTAAATGCTACACTGACCGATAAAGAGTGTATCGTACTGATTTACAACACAATTGGTGATATCACAGGTAGTTTAAGCGATGCAAAAGTTCCAAAATACTTCGCAGCAGACCCACCTTGGGAGTTCAACGTTTATACAGATTCATATTACGAGTTTTATTATTATTATCCTGGCTCTGGTACAACGTTACAGAAGTATGCATTCATATACACTCAAGTAGTTGTCAGTAGTTTGAGTTCCATTGACGCCATAGCGGGCACAATGACAACCAGTGGTGTCATTACATATTTATGGAGTGACCATCGACTTGCATGGAATGAAACACTTGCACCTTGCTTTACAGACGAGCAGATTTCTGTATCCTCTAATTCAATATCAATACCTATTGATTGGATTTGGACACCAAGTGTATTTATTTTTAATGGTGTTGACGTCACCTATGAACCATCTACAACAGTGCATTTGTATCCAGATGGGTTAGTTCGCTGGGTTATTCCTTACACCATCACCTCCTCTTGCGAGCTAGACTTGGAGCTATATCCTTTTGATACGCAAACATGTCCAATAAAATTTAAAACAGATAATTACATAGCAAATAGCTGCCGTCTGACTGAGGCTAGAGAGCCGATCTTTAGTCCGCAATATTCAAGTAGTCCAACATGGGAAACACTAGAAATAAGCTCAT
>JACCDO011564558.1_pt1 | contig 21066 bp, 14 predicted proteins | sample 7446101 | NCBI WGS metagenome assembly JACCDO01 (sample SAMN15323440, study PRJNA562643) | freshwater metagenome | isolation source: river surface water | place: USA:Blue River Watershed | collected 2017-08-16
GTGGCATTGTATCCCTCAACATATTCATTCACATCAACAGTAACCGTTTCTTTGCCAACAAACGGAATACCATTTAATGATCTACGAATACCTGGGAATCGAGCATGTTGCTTAATCCTACATAATCTATGATTAATTCCCACTAAATAGTCATGCTCAGATTGATAAATCGGTCGGGTAATTGGGAATAAAGTAACGTAAACAGATACAATACGTTGACCAGGATCATGAGGAGTAGCCTTGTGTAACGTATATCCTCCCATTGAAACAAAACGCCATAACCTATATCCTAATGGTAAAACACCCAATTGTAATTGTAAAGCATCTTCTACTTCACGAGCATTACATCTAATAAGTGCATTATGTACGATAAAAGATCGCATACCATAATTATCCACACAATCTTTTCTATTAATCATATCTCTGTTTATATCATAAATATTTGATTTTGAATGTTTTAACAATACTGGTGATGTTTTGCAGAAATAACCATCTATATATATAAAATAATAAGTATGTATATATATAATATATAATATATTGTATTATTCATTCATCTATATAACTTACTTGTTCTTGTCATAAAGGCACAATCTTCTTTACTTAACACTTGACTTGTTACACCAACGTAACCAGCATATTTATTACTTAATAATAATTTTCTCAATGTTTTAGGTGGTGATGGAGGTGACGATGTGGATTTTAATGCATCGATATCATAATAATTTACAGGGGACTGATATGCATGACCCATCTCTGGTGTCAATGCTAATTTACTAGTTGTATCAATTGGATAACTACTATCTAATATAGCATTTGATATATCAAATGCATCAGCTTTGGAGTATAAAGTTATAGTGTTTTCTTCTGATGGATTATTTAATTTCCAATCTTCAAATCTTTTATGTACTGCTTGTATATTTTCCTCTCTTCTCTTACTAAGCGCACGATGATAAGCTAATTCAAAATTATTATAATTATCTTCATTAATTTCAATGTGTTCTTCAATTTTTCTGCGATATGTTATGCGATGGTGTCTTTCATCATAATAAAACTTTAATTCATCTTCACTAAATAAAGTAGGATTCGCAACTGGATCTAAGTCATTGTCTAATTTAAGTTGAAATGCATCTAAAAATTGTTTTCGATAATGATGGTTTCTCTCTTCATTTGAGAAATCATGAAGAAGATCTGACTCTGGAAGATGTTTATTATCTTTCAATTTAAGTTTATAAGATTTAATCATACTACTAAGTTCTTGTATACCATTATGATGTGCATGTACATATTGTTTCTTCAAAAGAGGATTTTCATCACGTAGAACTGCACTACGTTTTCCATTACGTATTTTAGCAGCTGATGATGGTTGTTTTGGTTTAATGGTAGTAACTAACATAATTTCAGGAACTGATTTTTCTTCTAATAATACTGCAGATACAACAACATTCTTTTGTCTTTTTCTAGAATTAATATTATGAGATAAATCTAAGACTTTTTCTTTTTTTCTAATATCAATAAAATATGGAAAAAATCGTCTAAAAATATTTAAAATCATAATAGTTTGCTCTAAAAACCCAGGTTCATCAATACCATATAAAAAAAAAACAATCTGTTGAATTATTACATGTTTTACATTTTTTAAAAAAATGCTTTGTATCATTAAGAGGGCAATTAATCTCTACTTCTTGAATTGTACAAACTGGAAACTTTTTGATATATTGTAGTCTTTTGTAACGACAAAATAGACAACAAAGTTTTTGTCCACTGTTTTTATCTGTTTGATTATATCCCAATCGTGGACATTTAATTGCAGTTGAAAAATCAGGAGTATTTAAATCATTTCTCTTTAAACGAGGATCATCATTATAATTTTCTCCATATAAATAGATATCCATTTCACTAGATACTAATGGAAAAATATAACATGGTGGTGTATTTTTCGGAGCAAATTGATTCACATAAGAAATACGTTCAATATCAATAAATTTATTATATATTTGTTCTAATAATTCGATATTAATATTTTCATTATTAAATGAATTAGATAATGTATCATTAATTATAATACCAAACAAATCTTGAATATTTTTCTTTTTAACTTTTAATAACTCAATATAACTACCATTAACTATATATTCATCACTTCCATATGTTTTATCTACTAGACAATAAATTGTATCTTTACCATTTACAAAATTATGAACAGCTATGGATAATGACCCATGATTTAATTTAGTATTAATATAATCAATTATAATCGAATCAGGAACATCATTATTATTAGGTGATGTCGATAATCGAAAGCATTCGCATAATCCTGATGATGATAATAAATAATTATTCCATTCTAAAGCTTCAATATCAGTTAATTCATCATCATCAGAATCATTATCAGAATCATCAGAATCATCAGAATCATCATCAGAATCATTATTATCAGAATCATTATTATCAGAACCATTATCTTCATCTGACCAATGACTGCTACTACTATTAATACATACTTTAGATTTTTCAGGCGATGGAGGCTTTGATGGAAGTGCTACATCATCACTTGGTACAGTAGTAGTTGTTGTTGTTGTTGTTGTTGACAACATATCCTAGCTAGTAGTATATATAATAAAAATATTAAGTAATGAAATGAAATGAAATGATACACATCATATGTCATTCACACATATGAATTATAATTTATAATGAAATAAATGCTTTTACCTGTTGTTGTTGTTTGTGTTTCAAATTTTTTAGTTGTATCCATCCAAGAGAAATTTCAACATCTGTCGAAAAGACCGGGGAGGAGGTAGAGGGAAAATTCTTTAATAATAATACATAATAATAATAAGAATAATAATAATAATAAACTGATGAGTAAATGAATCGAGTAAATGAATCGCGCGTGATCAAGTTTTGGGCAAAAAATTAAGCCCAGCCGGATCCCTTTGCAAAAGATTTTACCTATAATCGTTCAATCAATAATAGCATATGTAGTTAAGTTTTGAATTATTTAGAATAGTTTATTATTATATTCTGTTTTAAATAACGGCCTCGGTCCCAAAAGTTGGTGTTGTTGAAGCATGGATATTGATAAAATATAATATATTGTATAAAAGAAAAGGTAAAAGGTGCACACAATCAACTATATCATCATTCATACTGTTTTCAGAGGCAAAAAGTAAAGCCTAGTCGGGACTCGTAGGTGAAACGTGTAATTTCAGAACCCGAAACCTTGTAATCAGCAGTGAAGCATTGATTAGAAGTCAATTGCACACATCCCTAGTGGGACATTACGCGCTTTCTGGGTATGTAACGATCCATTGCGCCACAAGGCCAATACAATGATTCGAACAGTGTGTATGCGTTGTTTTATAAACCATTTTCAGCTACCCTGATCTTACCCTATCTATACAAGGACGAAAAATCAACTGAGCAAAAAATAAATGTACCAAACTTCCTTGCGTAAGAGTGCAAAAATAAGTGTTACTTGTTAGAAGAAGATACAAGAAGATACTATTTTAATTCATTCAGTTTTGTTGATTTGACAACTTTTAATGGATTGATTGATATATTTTTAATTAATATTATTTCATTGGTTTTGATTTTGATTGAGATGAGTACTATGGAAAGTGTATTGAAAGAGAAGAAGAATTGTCACAGTGATGATGTGAATCCTAATTGTCCTTGTAATGATTGTGGCAATATTGTTGGTATTGATGATATTTACCACAATAATAATAATAATAATAATAAGGAAAAGAAGAATAATACCAATAAAGATATTATCAACAACAACGATGATGACGGTGATAAATCTACTGTTACTAATAGTTTAAATATATCAGAATTATTAATTCGTAATGTAGATTCTAATAGTAATAATAATCATCATCCAACTAATAATAATAATTACTATGGTAATAATAATGTACCTGCACCTTTACATCCACGTGCACCTATGCCTGTATATGCACCTGTGCCTGTACATCCACTTGCACTTGTTTAATGACAATAATAATAATAATACATGCGAGTTTTTTATTCACTTGGAATTGTTTTCATTCACTATTTTTTTTAATTAATTTAATTACTTTTAAAATATAAACTCTTTGTTATTCATATAATAGTAAATAACTTATTAGGTTACACTTATTTGGATACTGTATTAATACTTCTGCCACTAAATGAATATAAATTTACTTCCTTGCAGTTCCCATCTCATCATATTCCAAAAAAAAATCCAACACAAATAATTACTAATCAAAAAATGTCCCAACAACAATTTATAATAGGTATAGAAGGTGGTGGTACAACCTGGGTAGGTGTTGTATGTGATATATCATCACCATCTATAATCTTAGATAAAATAGTTGTTGATACAGATATAAATCCAATAATAACATTAACCATATTAAGAAAATGGATATTATCAAATAATATAATAAATAATGATATTACTTTAATAAAATCAATAGGTATAGCATCATTTGGTCCAATAGATGCGAAATTAAAATCAAAAACATATGGTTATATAACATCAACACCAAAACCAGGTTGGTATATGACAGATGTAATAAATTTATTAGGATTAAAAGATGAATATAAATCTATACCATTTTTATTCGATACTGATGTAAATGCACCTGCATTATGTGAATATTTATTAATTAATAGTAATAATAACAATAATAATAGTATCTCATCATTAGCATATATAACTGTTGGTACTGGTGTTGGTGTTGGTTTAGTAATAAATGGTAAAACAGTACATGGATTAGTACATCCTGAAGGTGGTCATATAATTATTGAAAAACATAAAAATGAAAACATTAATTTCAACGGAACATGCCCATTTCATAGTAATTGTATTGAAGGATTATGTAGTACTACTTCATTAGCTGTGCGTAAAAATATTAATCCAAATGATTTACCATCACTAGGTGATGATGATGAAGTATGGGACTTTTGTGCATATTACTTAGCCGTATTGTGTAGTAATCTAATATTAATCACGTCCGTTGAAAAAATCATCATAGGAGGTGGAGTTTTAAACAGAGCAAGTTTATATCCAAAAATTCGTAAATATACACTTGAAATATTGAATAAATACATTCAACATGACTTGCTCGATGAGAAAGAAATCGATAATTATATCACACCCTCCATGTTTGGTCCCAACGCCGGGATCATTGGTGCGTCTTACTTGGCTTCATCCATATAAAAGTAATTAAAAAAAATATTGTTATTTACATTATATTATTTCCATAACATGGTCATACTCATGTTTTGATCGCTATCTTTCTTCATGACTTTGGCAACTGCCAAGTCGAAGTCTTCTTGGGTAACATGAATTCTTCTTTCACGCAATGCAAACATACCAGCTTCAGTACAGATGGCCTTACACTCCGCACCACTTGCATTATTCATTTTTTCAGCAATTTTAATAAAATCAATACCACGTAATAGATTCATTCTTCTACTATGAATTGTTATAATATCTGCTCTTGATGCTGTGGTTGGATTAGGAAATTCAATTTTACGATCAATTCTACCAGGTCGTAACAACGCACTATCTAATATATCAATACGATTTGTTGCCATAATTACTTTAATATTTTGTGTTGCTTCAAAACCATCTAATTGCGCTAACAATTCTAACATAGTACGTTGTACTTCACTATCACCACCTTGACCTGATTCTAATCTAGCACTACCAATAGAATCAATTTCATCCATAAATATTATTGTTGGAGCTTTTTCTCTTGCCATAACAAACAATTCTCTAACCATTCTTGAACCTTCACCTATATATTTCTGTACTAATTCACTACCTGATACACGTATAAATGTACAATCTGTATGATGAGCAACAGCTCTTGCTAATAATGTTTTACCAGTACCTGGTGGACCATATAATAATACACCTTTTGGTTGTGATACACCAAGTGATTCAAATAATTCAGGATGTTTAATTGGTAATTCTATTACTTCTTTAATTTCTTGTATTTGTTTTGTTAATCCACCAACCATATCATATGTTGAATCTGGAACTTTTTCAACTTTCATTAAAGATACTAATGGATCTACTTTAGATGGTAATATCTTATGTAATGTATATGAGTCTTGTTTTAATGCAACACGAGTATTAGGAGTTAATTTATTTATATCAATATCTGGAGAAAAATCAACAACATATTTCCCATCTTGATTTGTCTTTACTAATACTTTACTTTGTCCCATTGGTTTGATAACTTCACCAATAACTGATGCAGGTTCATGCAATTGCACCAATTCATCTCTTATTAATCTCACTTTAGCATTTAATTGATTTCTTTGTGCTTTTAAACCTAATTTTAAATTAAAATTAAAAATAATTCTTTATTGAATATGGTAAAATTGTATGTAACTTACGTTCCAAATTACTTGTCTTGTCACGAATCTTAATTTGCAACTCTTCGATCTTACTCACGTAGTAGCCACGTAGCCCAGAATCCACGCAAGCCGACATATTGTGCAATTTATTTGTTTCTTTTTTTAATATTTTTTCGAAAGAAAAGCCTGTTAGGGGTATGATGGTGGGTGTGGATAAAGGAAGAGTTGATTCATTATTGCCATCGCATGAATAGTTTCTATGCTATCCATTCATGTGAGACGACACATTATAACTATATTCTTTTGTGTTAAATTTCAAAAAAGATAACATTCTATACCAAAAAACAATAAGGTTATATAAACAAGTAACAGTATTCATAAATTTTAAATATTAGCTATCATTGCTATTAAGTGCACTCGCAATATATTCTTCGAATGCATCGAAAGTCCATTGTTCAATTTTGATAGACTCTGCAAACATTTCATCATTCTCATTCTTGAAAAGATATAACGTCGGTCTAGATCCTAGTCTATATGATATAATAACTTCATTCTTTCTTAATTTTTTCTCTTTCTTTCTTGCCTTTTGTTCATTAATGATTCGTTGAATATCTGGCATCATTTTTAAATATCTTTTATCTAATTCTAGTATTCCTTTGGAATAAACAGTTTCCATTACTTCACTTTTACAACACATTTGACATTGTTCTACTAAATTTATGTTACTATCATTGCTCATATCCAAATAATTGCCAAGTTTATCGCAACTGTCGCATAACAATTTATCGATAATAAATCCATTTTGAAGGCATAACTCAGGAAGCTCATTCCCACTTATTAGCAGTAATTTAGTGGAAATGAATAAAAAGAAACAAGTTAGAAACAGTTTCATCGATTTCAATGCCCAAGGTATCAAACTTCAAGGAGTATACAATCCTCGCTTCCTTCTCTTTAGAGTTCTTCTCTCTATTTATTTTTCCCGAAATTTTTTCGAAGCAAAAAATCGACTCGCTGAATTTCGAAAAAGGTACGTACTCAGTTGTTGCATTTAGTTAGCTGGTACAGTACAACAATAGAGGATGGTTTTACTGATCTCATTCATTACACTTGTGGTGCTACTGCTAGCATCTAATATCGATGCTGCTAAGCGGTTACATAATGTGCTTGCGCGATTACATGGTGGTGCAGATAGCAGTAATGATAGTGATGCTGTTGCAGATGAAATAAGGGATGTAGTTATTATTGGTTCTGGTCCAGCTGGTTGTACTGCTGCCATATATACTGGACGAGCAATGTTAAGACCTTTAGTAATTGCTGGATATATGGCAGGTGGACAATTAATGTTAACTAGTGATGTTGAAAATTTTCCTGGATATAGAGATCCTATAAGTGGTCCCATGATGATGGATGATTTAAAGCATCAAGCAATGAGATTTGGTGCAGAGTTTTGGCAAACGAATGTTCAAAGTGTAAATTTAAGTAAGGAGCCATTTGAAATTGTATTAAATAATTGTACAGTAAAAGCTAGAACTATAATAATATCTACTGGTGCTGAAGCATTATGGCTCAATAGTGAAAATGAAGAGGAATTTAAGGGCAAAGGGATATCAACGTGTGCGACTTGCGACGGTTATATGTTTAGGAATAAACCAGTAATTGTTATTGGTGGGGGTGATTCAGCTATGGAAGAAGCTAATTTCTTGACAAGATTTGCTAGTGAAGTTACTCTTATACACCGTAAAGACAATTTTAGGGCATCAAAAGTAATGATTCAACGGGCTTATGATAATAAAAAAATTAAAATTAAAACAAACCAAAAAGTTGTAAAATGGTTAGGAAGCAACGGGATATTGAGCGGAGTCATCATCGAGAATACCGCGGACGGCTCTCGAGAGACCCTCCATGCCGACGGGGCGTTCATAGCGATTGGACACAAACCCAATACAGAATTTTTAAAGAATCAATTAAAATTGACTGATAACGGCTACATCGCACTGTCCGAGCACACCATGACGAGTATCCCAGGTGTCTTCGCTTGCGGTGATGTGGTAGATAGTAGGTATCGGCAAGCTATCACAGCGGCTGGATCGGGATGCCAAGCTGCCATCGATGCCGAGAGATATCTAGAGACGAAGCACTAGTGAATGCAACAACTATTACAATTATACATTTTTATAAACTGATTTAAATAATTTCTGGATCAAATAAGATTGACCGATCGCCCGCTGTGACTTCTCGCGTGCTTATAGCACCGAACTGGAGCGCGGGCTGCCGTATTTCACTTTTCTTCTTTGAATGTAACTAGCGAATCCAAATGCTTCCACATTTTTCACTAAAATTGGTTCTTCGGTGCTTAGCAAGCATGGATTGCCGTAGGTAGCACAGGATTTACTGGAAATATTACGGAAATCAGTATCTACGATAAAGCCGAATCCGTCTGCACCTCCTCCCATCCCTATCTGATGCTCTGTCGAGTACATGAAGAAGTTGTTCATGCTCGTCCACTGATAGTCTGCAATTGTATTCGATTCTTTATCAATTTTAAAAAGAAAGGACTCACCAGTGCCATAGTAACTGGACGAAACCTTCCAAGTTGAAGACGCAAACCCGCCGATAATTTCACCGGAAATCGTTTCAATCAGCACGACTGCGTATTCGGTGTCCTTCATGTTCAAGTAAAAGGTGGTAAAGTCGCTGCCATTTTGAGTTAGAGAGTAGAGCAAAACCATGCTATCTATATGCAATATGCGAGGTAATCGCGGGCGCAACTGTTTCGCCAAGTCATTAGTTAGAATAGAAATATTCTCGCCAATAAGACTGGGTATTTCAATTTCCCATATTTCTCTTGGCGCTGGTTCTAATTCGTCGTCAGATTCAGCCTGTTTATCTCGTACTACTTCACTTTTGTCAGTGCTGTTTGCTTTACTATTAATCAAATTCAAATTCGAAAATATGCTAGAAAAGTTGAATGCTCGAGTATTAGGCGAACTCGACATTATTCCTTTTCCTTCATTATTACTAACCGAAGTATTGCTGGGTTGTTCTTTTTTGGTAGATGTAATAGTTATTGGAGATATATTTCTCGGTATTAAGGGCTTTGCCTTTTCCATAAGGTATTCCATACCAGTAAGAATGGTCGATGACTTTGTTTCAGCTTCACGTAATCTCAGTAGCATCCCAGGAAAAACTTTGTTACCTTTAAATAGATAATAAGTGAATTATCAATAATATAAATAATTAATTAAGAATCGAATGGGTTATAATGGAAATGCGTGTAATTCGTGACTTATTGCTTAATGGGTAAGTTACCTCCGATAAGAATCGATTTATTCAATCGCGACAACTTTGCAACCGATACCCCTGTCTTGATCGAAATAGACACCAGGGTCTCGCCAGTGTCTACGGGGTAGTACTCTTCTTCCATTTAACTAGAAGCTGGCCACCCTATCTATCAAAGACCCTGGATACTAATATAAAAAATCCTTTGAATTCTTTTCCTTAGTTGGTTTTTAATTTTAACTTTCCAAAATTTTAAGTTCCTTCGAAGAGGCCGCAATCTTCCTTATTTGGCGAGTACGTTGCACCGTCAGCATGACTTTTACTGGCGTGATCTACCAACTTCCAGTCGTTTGCACTGATAGACTCTTCCAACTGATGACTTCTTAATTGTATACTCAAACATAAAGTGCCGGCCGGTACTCGGCATCTCGCAGTGAAAGCAGTCGTACGTTCGCTAACATTGCAAAATTGCCTAGCATTTGCTGCTGCTCGTAAAGTCCTTGTCTCTGTAAAGCCCAATATCACCCTTTTGTATTTACTATGCTTTTCTGGGTCGTTCTCGTTCTCGTATGCATCATCAGTATTCCCGGATGCACACCATTCAAAGCTAGTACAAAAGCACGATTCATGGTGTTTGCATTGCATGATACTTCATTACCAGTTACTTCACAAGAAAATGCGAGAAATGTTATCTCTAAATCAACAAATGTATTGATAAAATCGCTTAGTGTGGCTTTAATGTATGCGAATACAGCAAATGCGGCAAATAGTAAAGTTGCAAGTAATGGTAAAGCTACTTATTTAGTTGAACCAACTGCCGAATTCAAAGATGAAGAGAAAAGAACAAAAGAATTAAGGCTTGCAGAGATGAAGGTAAGAAAAGAATGGGATGCGGTCATTGAAAAGTTAAGTCGTAGTGAAACAGCGATAGATAAGGAGGCTAATATTAGGGGACTTATTAATGTATTGAAACCATTAGATGGGGTACCTTCTGGTGTGCAGAAGCAAGAGTTTGTTAAATTATGCCGTAGTTTAAAATTTGTAAATCCAGAACAAAAAAGATCTAAGAAAACTTTACCAACATGGACCAAGGATGTAGAAATCGCATATCAAGAATTGATCCAACTGTACAACAAGAAGATGCTACCAGATAACAAGAACCGCTCGAACCCGATGTAAAATAGGTTTTTATTGTAATGATTATGATTACAGTATGCACATTATATTTGTTTCTGTTCCTTCGCTCGTTGTATGCTCATTTCATCATGTTCATCTTACTCTCATGCTCACGTGCCAAGATTTCTTTGCATATTTCAGTGAAGTTTATGACTCCCTTAACAAAGCCTTTCTCGTTAACCACGAAAGCTCGCGTGCTTTTGGTCTCGTGCATCACCTCGATGGCAGCTCCGAGTGTGTCAGTCTCCAGAATTGCTCCGCATGCTGTCAGCCATTTACGTATTTTCGATGCGTGTATTAGTTTTTTCTCTCTCAATATATCTTCTTCCGTGATTAATATATTCGCATCGCTTGTTTCTTGTGATTTTGGCGTTTTAATACTTCGTTGCGATTGCGCGCTGCGAGTAGATCTCACTGCAGAAGAAGGTTTTTCAGGTTTTACAGCGATTGAAGCTGTTGAATTCTTCTTCGTGCCAGCATTGCCTCCTTTAGACTTACCGGCACCCATGGTGATGCTATTCTTTTTGCCTTGGACTTTGTTTTTATTCTTCTTTTTCTTTTTCTCGGTGCTACTATTGCTGCTATGACTACTACTCGTTGAACTATCACTGTCGCTGTCACTGGACCCAGATTCCGACTCTTCTTGGATATCCATGAAGCCCTTAGCAGCTGGATCTGCATCTGATGTACCAGTAACAGCGTCGAAGGATTTGTAAATCATCAATGAATCGCAATGCTTGATGGGACTGAACAGCACGGACAAGGCTGAAAATTTGAACTCATTGCCATCGTATAGCTTGTGAGTGCCTTTGGCGTAATTTTTGAGCAAACTTTCTTTGGTACAACGCTCTATTGTTGTCTTGGTTTGTTCGTGCCAGTTAACTAACAATGTCTCGATGAAATGGTAGCTCAACCTCCCGATTAACTTTTCATCGTCGTCTACAATGGCGCATGCGTCGACGTCATTAATCACCATTGTATGCAGAGCATTCCCAACTATAATCGACCCAGACGTGGTGAATGCCTCCTTCAACATGCCGCTGATCGACGCTTCCAAGTTCATGATTCGACCCAGCAACTGGAAGCAGTGAGTCCTGACGAAAGTCACTATGTCGTTAACGGTGAGAACCAATGTGACTTTGTTGGGCTTGGTGGGATCAGCGATAGGGATGAACTTGTGTCCACTGGTAATCATTCTAATGGCATCAAAGATGCAGTTGTCGGGTTGAAGGATCTTGCTGTCATCGATGCTAATATTGCGCTTGTACCAGTCCGAGGTGAACACAGACTTCACTGGCACCACAAACTTCTCGGCAAAATCTTGATAATGATGCCGTTGGTTATCTTTGATCGTATCTCTGGTCCTGGAAGCCATCAACGGCAACTTCATTGCTACAGACATACTTACGTTGAACGAGTTGCTACTCGCACCGCCATAATATCCACCTAAATTGCTAACAATACTTTGTCTTCCTTTCATAGGAACCGGATTGGTGACTAATCCTGCGTGGATATGACTGATGCGCCTTTGCTCGACATATGCATCTTTGGCGGTAATGTCTTCCGGCAAGCAATGAACTAGCCAACCCATCAATGAGTTGAGCGTGATTACACCAATAAACCGAGACTTTTCATATCTTGGCGCACCCATTCCGAATGAGGAGCCACGTCTTTGCACATGCTCAATACTATCGCGACTGTATAGTATAACCGCTTCTTTTTGGGCTAACAACAGATACTCGGCGCACATCCATGTGTTATCGTCCTCATTTATTTCCACTTTGGAGGGGTAACAGTTTGCATTCGTGTCCAACGCGGCCAGAAGTGACAGTGTCCACAATGGATTCTGGGGCCTGGTGAATATACTATTGCATAGGCTCTGGGTATACTGTACTACCTCTTCGGAGTCGTTCATGTTCAAGGGTTTGGCAGCGCTAGTCAACGGAATGTCTAGCTGCTTACTGGTGGTGATACAGCTGTTTATGGCACTTATGGCGTCCAAGAAGACTGAAATAATGGCAGAATCTTGGCACAACAACCAAAACTCCTCGAATTTCATTTCAACTTGCTTCGTTTCTTGGTGCACGATTGAGGTATCATTCTCTAATAAAAATTTCTCGTCGTTATCTTCAAACAGTAACTCATCGTCACCTTTACTCTTAGGTGCCGTTGACTCGTAGTTAGCTACTTCATCTTCCAGCTGCAGCTGTCGCTTTGCTTGTATCAATCTTTCGCAATAAGGAGTTAGTATCTTATCGGTCAGACTGTCACAACTAAACCTGTCCATTTTTTCTGTCGTAAATATGCTACTCGCACCTGCTAGGACGGAATTTACAAGCAAGAACAAATTGTCTCGTTTTATGGTATATGTCCCATCATAATGATTCTCAATGCCAATTAAGTTGAAGAGAAATTCAACTTTTACTTTCATAGAGTATGGAGTTAGTAATCCGACAATGCATAGTACTTCCAATATATTACATTTTTCTTGCGGTACTTCTGTTTTATACTCATCAAATTCGTCACTAGCGTCAGTATTCTTCTTAGGATCATTAATTCTAAAATAAGCAAAATGCTCTTCTGTATCCTTGAAAAGATGTGTGAATAAATCATCGAAAACTGCACGCTCAATGACGTAAGGATCAACAGGTTTTGATGGTTTCCTCGCACGTTTCTCGTCCACCTTATCGCTTGCCTTGTACGTGTGAGACCAATATTCGAAGGTTTCCTGTAGCCACGACAACTTGATGTTGCTGTATTCAAGGATATGTAAACTGTTGCGCGCTCGCTCAACAGAAGGTATATACTGGTTATTGGAGACTTTGTTTCCCATTCCTGGTTAATGGTTAGAAATAAGTCACACGACTACTACTATTGCGGATTATATTAAAGTGTAATCCATAAAGTAAACGCACATTTAAGGCGATAATTGAGCAGGTAAGCGAGCAAACAACTCCAGAAATCGCAACTGTTTTGAAGGTGGTACCGGTGACGTACCGGTGAGAGAGATCTGCTCTGGGATGAGAAGAGGGAAAGAGAAGTAGCAAAGAGAGAAGAGGGAATATCTCAAGAATTATTGGATACTTTTTTAAAAATTTACAATATTTAGAAATCAAACGCATCTAGCTTGCTCCCGTGGTGGTGCAGTTTGGCCGTGGATGTCAGCCTCCTACTCATGCTAGTTGGGGCAGAACAAAAGAATTCTTGGTCGTGTAACGGCAGCTTGCTTTGAAGCGATGGAGGGGGGAACTGTTTATAGTATATTTCCTTCGCTCGCAGAACATTATTCCCGCCACCACTGGCGCCCATTTGCTTCAAAGTCTGAGACAGTTTTTTTAGCTTTATTTTTTCTTGCTTCTTGATGTATGCAACTCGTTCATGCTCAGGGAGTGAGTTTAGATCTACTTTCTTCTCTGGTGCTTCATCAGCAATGATTCCACTCTCATTATCAGGTCCAAGTGACATGCCTGTTGTGGATTTCACAGACGATTTCATGGTACTACTTGCAGGTGCAGTCTGTGACTCACGTAATTTAGGCAACGATTTTGTTTGGTGGTTACTAGTGACATTAAAGCTGCTTTCCATGGCACCTTCGCCTATCGCGGTGCTACTTCCGTGAAATGAACGAATGCTGTGTTTCTCTGATGCTGGATAACTTAATGCTAACTTTAACTCACTCCAATTTCTAGGATTTCGCGGGACGGTACTCATCAATGATGCATCGCTATTGCTATAACCAGAGGCTGTTTTAGCTCGTTGTATGGAACTTGCATGCATCTTTTCCCACACACTACTTTTGCTTTGTACTTGATTATTATCATCATCTTCTAAATCCCGAAGCATTACTCCTCCTTCGCCGAATGATAACTGCATGGATGACCCACCAGACATCTTAGATGACTTTGATGCTGCAGAGGAGGGACGACTCCCAATTTCATCTTCAGGTAACAAATCTAGATTAATTTGTGTATTAATTAATTTGAACATTACCGGGTCGCAGTAACCTCCCATCCCAACCGTGGCGCCTTGCACTACGTTGCTACCGCCATAAACAATCATTATTGGCTCTTCCTTTATAGCTGCTGATGTACTCGAAGTTCCGTATGACGCTGCTGTATCTCCCGATGAGCCAAAGTTACCCCTGCTTTCATTATGAATGTGTTCAACCGGCTTGCAAGCTATACCCACATGGCCATACCTCGCAGAAGGCCCAACTCCTTTGAACTTAACGGGAGCGAGTAGGCCTCGGTCGATGTCTAGCTTCATAATTGACGATTGCTTTTGCTTGGACTTCTTTTTGCGACCAAACGTATTTGTTTCTGAGTTTTCATTTAATGAAGCAGTTTTTGAATCAATAATTTCTCTTCCGCCAAAGATAAGTAACGATTTGTTGCCATCTGTAGCACTGGACCAGTCAATAGACAGAGAGAATCCATGTAGACCTAACTGCGTTGTTCTCCCTCTGGCATCATACAAGTCTAGATAACTTAATGTCAGAGTATGTATATTCAATAACATGACGTCGGTGACATTGTTGTCATTCTCTTTGTAAGTCGAATTATTAGCAGAACCAACAATGCCGCCGACAATAACTAGAGTATCGTCGACTAGTTCAGCCCGATGATCAAACAAGGGATGAGGTACAGCTCCATTAATTTGTAGCCTTGTCCACTGTCCTCCATCTGCTGGATAACTCCAAAAATCATTGAATATTAATTCTGTATATTTAGATGGTTCCATACCAGCTCCACCATAAAGTATAAGTGATCTATTAGCTAATGCGCTACCAGGTTGCTTTTCTTTACTCAAGATACCTTTTCTACTCTTTGAGGTATGTTGAGTAGTCCTAGACATTGTACCACTGATATTATGACAATCTTCTTCCGTGTAGCCCGATTTATTATAATAATTTAACAATGATGATGCATAGTATGTCATTGTATGACCTCTTCTGGGCATTGGTGCAACACCATCTTCTGAACATCTTGTCCAGACACCAATAGCTGGTTCATTGGCATCTAATATATACATACTATTATACAGCTCTCTAATATACCATGTTTTGATTGATACACGATCTATGAGTTTCTCAGATTTTTCATTTTCATATGGCTTTCCCTGTCCACCATAGACGACAAATTTACCATTCCCAATATACGTCACCGTATGACCATCACGTTCAACGGGCGTATCACCTTTGCAAGGATAGATACTCCACATATTTGTCATCAAATTATACCGCCATACCTCATTCGTTCTAGATATCCCCGCACCTGAACCCAAAAATAAATACAAGTGCTCTTTGAACACAAAGGACTGTGTATTCGCTCTGATTGCAGGCATTCTGCTAGCCGAATGAAGCTCTTTCCACGCCAATTCCGTCTTTAAGCGATCCATTCCTATTGATGCAGTGGCAGCGGCAGATTCACTACCTAACTAAGGTATCGCCAACTTCTCTTGAAACGATCGGTACCATACCGGTAATGTAGTATAGAAAGAAAGGAAGATCGAGAACGTATAACTTTTCATGATTATCGCTCAAATAAAAAGTTGGCAGGCAATTGCCGATTATTTTTTGATAGTGTTTTAAGGTTCTCATCCCTTTACAAAATTATCCGATAAACCGGTACCCCCCTTCATCCGATCTTCAAAATTTTGAAAGAAGTAAGAGATCTAGTGCAACTAGTTTACAAATATTGCTCCCTTGAGTGATTTTTCATGTTGTCTATGGCTCGTTTTAGTCGCGATCTGCATTTCGGGCGTTCTCTATTAATCTTGGCATCCCGTAGTATTTCATCCTTCAGTAAGTACACCCACGCTATTATTAGAGAAATTTCACCAACATTACCAGAAGAAGCTCTTCGATTGAGTAATGAGGCCATTGTGAATATGCAAGTAGCTGTGGAGCAACATGATAGGCTGGTTAATTGCATGGAGAAAATGTTAGGATTGAAAATAATAAAATTACCACATGAAAATTTAGCTGATTCGGTGTTTGTTGAAGATACATGTGTTATTGTGGGGAATAAAGCTTTAATAACTAATCCTGGTGCTATTTCGCGAAGAAATGAAACCAAATTAGTACATAGAAAAATTCTTGAAATGAATTATTTTAAAAGTATCACTAACATGTCATTAGATTCAACTGTGGCTCATTTAGACGGTGGCGATGTTCTTTTCACCGGTTCTGAATTTTACGTTGGTATTAACAATGGTAGAAGTAATGTGGAAGGTTGTAATATGTTGTCGAAAGTTTTTAATGAATATCCAGTTACTCCCATTGATCTTACAAAGTACCTGGCAAATACGTTACACTTAAAGTCTGTTTCTTCTATGCTGGGATACAATCATATTCTTGTAGGTGGCGAAATTGGAGAAGAGCTTAAAAGTATTATTCATAAAATAAGTGGTAATAAATATCTCATAACATCGGTCCCTGATACAGCAGCTGCTAATGTCTTGCTTATTAACAATCGATTGATAACTCGTTCGAGCAAAGAATTTCCTGTTTCCATTTATAGCTTGAAGAAGACATACAGTAATTTGATCGAAATGGATGCGAGCGAATTGGCCAAAGTTGATGGTACTCACTCTCTTCATTAATGCTATCTCCTTCCTATTTCATCGATTTCTCCCCTCACTAATTCCTGCTATACAGGTGCACTCTCTTGCTGTTCAGTTTTGTTCAACATGGCCTCCTCGAAGAAGTACTAACCTCTTTTCTTTTATTAACATGTACACGTGTATAATATGTAGTTCTACCTTGTCACTTCATTCTACACCTCTAATCCCTTTCCAAAAACTCAAAATTACATAGTTGTTGGTAGTGCACATTCCTCAGTCTAGAGGATAACTCAAGTTGATTTCACATGCTGTTATCATCATCAATGAACATCAATATGTTTCGAATGATATGGATTGTTCTTGGTTCATTGTCTTCATTATTATGTTCATATTATTGTGTTGCATCAATCTATACAACATTACTACTACCAACAACAAATAATAATAAAAATAATAATAATTTACTATACTTATATCAATGGGGTTCATACAATCCAGGATACTATTTTAGTTTTAAAAAACAATCTCAATACAACAAGGACAAATTTATATTAACAAATGGAATATTATGGAAGAATAATAAGAGAAATAATAACTATCGTCATAAAACGAACCAAGACGAATTAGATAAGTTTGAATATACATATCACGACGGCAATTCGTTTGGTATTGAAAATATTGTAGATAGTAAGTACGGGTTAATGATTAATGCGTCATTTATCATCCATGATAATTATACCTGGTTGCAACATTTTGATGTCAATAATGTTAATAGTGACGAGAAATCATTCTTGTATTATTTTGGGGTGGATATAGTTGATAAAGCGGACAAAGGGGACAAACCACATTATGAACTACTTCATTATTTTGATGATAATAATCATACAGTGCATATTTACGGCAAAGTAAAGTCACATTTTTACATGAAATTTACAGGTTCAACAAATATAAATCTGAGCAACAACAACAAGATAAGCAGCAATATTCAGACGTTCTTCACCATCGAAAGGCTCATAGCTTCGATGAGTAACAGCAGTGTTGACGTAGTGTATTACGAGAATAATAACTACTTTGACGACAATATTAAGGTACAAGACGCTAAAAAAACGTGGGACAAATTGTTTAACGACCGCAAACTGCCGTTGATTCAGCCCAATTTCGACGAGTTAATAAGCGCTAAGAGACTAGCTTTTGACGATAAATTTGACAAAGTATTTAATTTGAAATCTAAAAATTTTACACCACAAGAAATAGACGTGGCAAAACGAGCGTTGAGCAATGTGTTGGGTGGAATCGGGTGGTTTTACGGCAAGTCTAGAATAGGTCACGGCATCGACATCAACAGCACCGGCCACGTGGTAATGGCGCCTAACAACAACAACAACAACAATAACAATGAGTATATTTCGCTGCTGACAGCGACACCCTCAAGAACATCGTTTCCGCGTGGTTTTTTGTGGGATGAAGGGTTCCACCAACTGCTTATTCACCGTTGGAATGTGAACATAACAATGCAAATTATTAGTGACTGGATGAACAGCATGAATCGCGATGGCTGGATGCCCCGTGAAATGATACTGGGCGATGAGGCGAACTCCCGGGTGCCAGATGAATTCATCACGCAGCGTGTGAACATCGCAAATCCACCGACATTTTTTTTAGTCGTTGAGAATATACTGGCGTCAGTATTGAGTGAAGACGAAGCGAAAGAGTGCGCAGCCACGAGTGATAACAAGACAATTTTTCTACAAAACATATTTCATTCACTTAAGAAATGGTTGAAGTGGTACATAGTATCCCAGAAAGGCGAGTTACCAGGGTCGTACCGTTGGCGCGGTCGGTCCTACAACGACAACAAATTAGTGCCGAATACATTAGCAAGTGGTCTCGACGACTACCCGCGAGCTCAATTGCCGACTTCAAATGAGTACCACGTTGACTTGGCGTCGTGGGTGATAAAATCATGTCAAATTTTATTGAAATTAAGCGAATTTTTGGGTGTTGACACTGACCAAGACCTCGAATTCATCAAGAAAACGTACCACGAGAGCGTGTCGCAGTACAAGAAACTGCACTACTCGAGCAGTTACAAGGGGTATTTTGACTACGGTATGATTAGTAACACAGCGAGAATTTCATCTTATGTCCACATTCACTGTCAAAATCCCGTGAATGAAATGGTTGCAGAGTTCCAGTTACCGTTAGAGTATGTGCAATCAAAGCCAAGTAAATTATGTCCAGATAATTACTCGAAATTTTTATCACCGGTGATGCAAAATGGTGAGGTTATGATCAAAGAGAAAGTAACTTCCACCGAGCCAATGGAGTTGCAGCACATCCCGCGCGTTGGCTACACGACGTTATTTCCGTTATTACTCAACATTTTGGAACCAAACTGCACTAGTTTATCTGAAATTTTGGATATTATTGAAGATCGAGAGTATTTATGGACCGACTTCGGCTTGCGGTCGCTGGCAACAAACGACACGTTTTACAACCATCCGAACGGACCCGGCGACAATCCTTATTGGCGAGGCCCCATCTGGATCAATGTTAATTATTTGACATTAAAAGCATTATATTACTACAGCGGTACTGACAGTGTGTACCATACGCGCATCGCAGATATTTACACAAGACTACGGGCTAATATACAGAATACAATCATCAATTCATACACGAAAACAGGATTCTTTTGGGAGCAATACAGCGACTCGACTGGGGAGGGCATACGCGGCCATCCGTTCACGGGTTGGACCACTTTATTAGTCAATATCATGAGCGAATTGTATTAACCTAACCAATCTAGAAATAACAGTAAGAACGACAATCCCAGAACTAAAATGATCATGTTGCGCTGGTAGGATTTGGAGCGCTGTATGGTCAAAATCAACTCGCGGTCGGCATCTTCTACGTGATCTTTGACTATTTCTGCATCGGTATTGACATCTTGAATCTGTTCGGATTGGATTTTCAACATATTTACAAACTCATTCATTAAATTTGACACTTTCATGACTGTATTCTCTGTGTCAAATGCGATCTCCAAGTCCTCAGAAAATTTGGTTTTCAAAGACTTCTTGGTTGCCATCAACTTCTGCTTCAGCACACTCGACACCTCGTTGTATTTCTGTATACTGTTATTCTGCACAGATATATTACTATTATATTTTTCGATTATTTTTGTTGGCAACGGAGTAATAATTGGGTTATGAAACTGTTGCATCGGCGCCTTATCCAGTTCTGGGCGATAAAGTGTCAATAGTTTGAAAGGATTCTTATTATATTTACTATTTTCGTTTTGCATATTTTGGAAATATTTTGATAATGCATATATTTTATCTAGTAAGATGCTTACAATTATACTCAAATGGTGCTTATTCTCACTTGTCGTTGACATTATCTTGATGACTCTATTCAAATCATTAATTTCAGTAGTAATATCAGCATGAAATACCAGAAATTCAGTTGATATTTTATTTCGTTCATCTGCCGTCAATGAACGTAAATCTTCAACATTCTTGCTATGATTATTAGTTGCTGCGAAAGATTGTAATATAGAAGGCTTAAAATTTTTGTGAAAACCAATAAAACCATCATAATAACACTGTAACCATAATTCTTTTGCCTTAATTTTTTGATATAAGTCATTAGTTTTTAGTATAAAAGGCGACATTGAAA
>JACCDO010788199.1_pt1 | contig 21062 bp, 18 predicted proteins | sample 7446101 | NCBI WGS metagenome assembly JACCDO01 (sample SAMN15323440, study PRJNA562643) | freshwater metagenome | isolation source: river surface water | place: USA:Blue River Watershed | collected 2017-08-16
AATGTACAGAATTCAAACCAAATATAAATAAGACTCATAAATTGAAGTCCAATTGAAAAATTAATATCTTTTCTATATAAATAATTCATAATAAGAACTGGTTCAACAATCATAAAAAATGCATATAAATAATAATATGCATTCTGATCATATTGGTCTGTCTTAATAGATAACAATGAGATATAATATTTTGCAATATTAGGAAATTCTGTAATCCATGATAGAGTATAAATTTTCAAATTTTGAGTTCTATATGCGATTATCGCTCCAATAATACAAAAAATTGTTTTATTTAATCTCTTTTTCATAGTAATTGGATAAAATTCATATCCAATAATAACATCCCAAAAAAGTCCTTGAATCCATAACATTACAACAATATTATCCGCTAAATCATCCTTAAATGATTCATTTTTTTCAGTAGTAAATTCTTCATAAATCATAAAGAACATATTCTTAAATGAATAAAAAAATCCTAATGTTGATAAAAAGAAAACAAGTGTATTTGACATATACTTATGAATCATTATACTTTTGTACTTCTCAATCTCATAATCTAATTTTTTATTTTTTTCAAATTCATTATCATCATTTTTTGATTCTTCTTTATTCAAAATTGTAGATGTATCTATACACCCATTCTTATTCAATACTGTCTTTTTATTCCGATTATACATTTCCATATAATCTTTTCTATAGTCATAATTAATTATCTGTTCATGTAATACTGAAGCAAAAACTCCATAGAAAAATGAACAAATAGATGAAATTAACCAATTTCTCCATCCAATGTTTTGGATATACGTTAGTATTATTGTATTAATACTCATTCTTTTATTTTAAATTTAATAATTTCATCTATAAAATTATTATGTATCAAAAAATAATCATTTTTTATATTTTTTACGTTTAATTTAATCCAAGTCTATTTAATTCATTATTTCTTTCTTCTATTATTTTATTTATATCAAAATTTATTGTTTGTGGTATAGTATTTTGATTGTTTAATATTTGACTATTAGTTAACATATATCCCTCTGGAGCTTTATTAAAATTATTTTTATTTTTTTCAATAAATGATTCATTATCCCAATTATCATTATTATCTTCTTTCTGCTGTTTAAATGAATTATCAATATTATATTCAATATTATTCATAATATTTATTTTTTCATTATTAATGTATGCTTTTTCCTGTTCTTTTATATCATTATAAATAGAATATCCATGATTAAATTGATGAGTATTTGTTTGTACTGATGCAAATGAAGAAAATCCACCCCCATCGAATGCTCCTATATTATAACCTTTTAATCCATCTTGTACTTGATTATTTTCAAAATTTATATTATTATTAAAAAGGTCGTTAAAATAACTTCTTTGTTCATCTTGAGAATATTGTCTCATTACATTTCTCTCTAATGTATTTATATAATTTAACATATTTTCCATATCTTCATCCCATCTATAATTATCAGAATCTTCCCATATCGATTTTAAATTAATCTTCTCATTCTTTTTTGTTAATACACGAATTTTTCTATCAACTAATTTTTTTGTTATCAAAAATGACATATACTTTTTATAATTTTCTATAAAACTATTATAATTTTTAATACTTTCTTTATATTTTACATTATCATTATCAGATTTAAATTTAAGTGGAAAATTATTATCAATTTTATTCATTAGTATGTCTTTTAATTCATCTATATCATCTGTTTGAAAAATATTACGAAGATTATTAACTTTTTCTGATGTTAAATCTTTTAATTTATTAAATATATATGATTCACTCATTTTTATTTATTATTTATATCTATTTTTATTTTTTTATTATTTCTTTAAATTGGTTTTAAATAATATTAATTTATTATTATTTTTTATATACTAAAAATAAATATTTTAGATTTTTATTTTCAACATATTGACATTCTCCCATTAATTCATTATATAATCTCGAATCATATTTATTTAAATTAGAATCTTTATTTTTCATTAAATTTTGAATAATATTTAAAATACATTCTATATCATAATCGTTTATCACCGATTTATCTATTAAATTTATTTTATCTGTAAAATACAGTTTATTTAAATTAATTGTATTTTTATTCTCTTTATATCTAAATCCATAATTCACATTCTGTATATTTTCTATTTCTAAATCCGGTTTAGCTTCAACTTTCGTGGCTCCTCGGAGAGGAGTAGAAGGTTGCAGGGAGTCGTCAAAATTCCAATCTATTAAATCATATTTTCCTTTTTTTATTTTTTCCGATATATCTTCTCTTTTATATCCTTTAAAATCATTCTCACCATCTTTTATCACATAATAATCCGTTCCTATTAAATCAGTTGTTTCATCACTTTTTTCATATAATCTATATACAACTAATTCACTCTTCATTTTATTTATACACATCTATATATTTTTTAATTTTTATTTATATCTTTTATAACTTATATTTTTCTTTAAGTTCAATTTATATAATAATTTAAATATTAATTAATTTTTAAATAATAATTATAATTAAATTTATTTTTAATTCAATTTAAAGAAAATCATCATAAAAATGATAGAATAATAATAATATATTAAAAATACAATAAATTAAAATGGAAGAAATAAAAATAGAATTATTCAGGAATTGGAGTGAGAATTTGGAAGATAATTTAAATAAATTGAGTGAATTAAATTATAATGATATATATCATTATCAAAAAGAAATATATGATTTAATTAATTTTGATAGTGAAAAGATGAGTGACGAAGAATTAATAGTAAAATATGGTATTCAAAAATATGATATAAATAGAATAAAAAGTATCACAAATAATATAAATCAGGATGGTAAAATGAAGGGACAAAAATGGAATGTTATTGATGAAAATAAAATAAAGGAATGGTTAATAAATCCACAATCTAAAACTTTCGAGGAATTGTGTTATGAGTTAGAAAGGTCTGGAGTAGCTATTGAAGCAAGAATTCAATATTTATTGGAAAAGGAGTTGTTTTTTTATACAGGTGATATTGGTGAATTTTGTAAAAAATATCATATAAATATGTTATTATATCATTTAATAATGAATAGGAATGTAAAAGTAGAGAAAAAGAAGATTCAAAATATTGATAATGAAAATAATGAAAATAAGGAAAAAATTGTTGATGAAGAAGTAAAAAAAGAGGAAGTGATAACAACTAATTTTTTACAACCTAAATGGACAGCGGATGAAGAGAAATTCTTGAAAGTATTATTAAAGAATGGAAAAAGTATAAAAGAAATTATGACATTATTAAAAAGAAGTAAAGATGATATAGAACAGAGAACAAGAATATTTGTATATAGAGAATTTGAGGACCAAATATCTGTATGGAGTAAAAATTATAAAATGACATCTAGTAAAGTTATATCATCATGTATGTATCAGATTAAAAAGATGAGTGAAAGTAAAAAGATAGAAATAGAAGTACAAAAAAATGAAAATAATGATGTTGATAATGAAGAAGATAATAATGATGATATAATGGAAGAAAATATTGGTAAAAAATCATTATTTTCTTAACGTCTTTTTTTGACAAGATTATAATAATAGTTATGTTGAGCAGAAATGATTGAATTATCAACATCTTTTTTTAATAATAGTAAATTATCAAACATATATTTTGATAATATAAAATCTGCAAATTTAAATATTTTTGTTTTTGGTATGATATAATTAGATACTTTATAATCATATGTTATTGAAATTTTATTTTTAAATTGAATTAATTCAATATTAGTTATTGATGTTAATAAAATTCTTTTATAATCAGGTTTATATGAATATTGATTTAATAATTTTTTCTCTTCTGAAAACCACTCAATATAAGATTGGTCATTTGATAAATAAATAACTCTATCTACATAACCATAAGTTCTACATTTTTTTTTTACTTCAAATCCATTCATAAATAAATCTTTAAATGTATCCAATTTTTCTCTTTCTTCTTTAGTTAAATCTTCTTGGTTCATTTATTTAAATATTTTTAATATTTAATACTTATTATATATTGTGATTTTATTATTTATTTTGTAAATAAAAAAAATTGATAGATAAACCTATTTATTTTTTTTATATATTAACTAAAATTAATCTGAACAAGTTTTTTGTTTATCAAGTTTTTCGGTAAGTTTACGTTTAAAATGAACAGCCAAATTTGTCCTATGCGTCCTGGTAAGGAAGGTCGTCGTTATGATGAAAAAGAGGTTTCTAACCTTTGGAATCGTTGTGATTTCATGGAACCTATTCCTTTTGGACTTCAACGTCCAGTGAAGGCTCCTCTTACGGGTGTTCGCGAGAATGCTCGTACTCTTGCAGAGCTCTATGGAAACTCTATTGATAAGTGTCCTGGAGCTCCTCGCAAGAAGGGACGTTGTGGTGAATGCGAGGAGCCTCGTGCTACATGGGATGCTTAAAAAACATCCCTTATAAAATAAAAAAAAAAATTAAAAAAATTAAATTAACAATTAGAACCTTGAGCATTTATTCTTGAGGTTTTTCCATCAGGACAACATCCATAACGGGTTCCTGCACAACCTCCAACAACATGTGTTGTAGTGACTACAGGTCCAAAAGACCACCATTTATGACGTTTACGTTGGGCAAAAAAGATGTAAAGAACAACGACTAAAATAACTAAAAGGAGAAAAACGATAAAATAGGTTAAAGTAGAGTTTGAAGAAAGAGAATTCATTATATTTTTGTCTTATACTTTTAAATAATATTTTTTTTACGATATTATAAATAAAAAATTATTTAAAAAAAATATGAAAAATAATAATATAATAAACGATTTTTCTAGATATTTATTAAATAAAATACTGTTTTGAATTTAAACATAATAATAACTATGTGTAATAATTTATTGAATATGGCACATAACGTAGTTAAAAAATGCTCTAAATCACCTTGTACACTGTTAGCTAAACATGCAGCTGTTATTTTTAAAGGAGATACACCTCTAATAATTGGAGAAAATAGATTGGAAGCTAGGGCTATGAAGCACCCTAGTCCAATTTGTAAATGTTCAAAACATGCAGAGATTATTGCATTGGATAAGTATAATAATTCTAATCAATTTAAAGATAATGAAAAATGTAGTATTTTGATTATTCAGATTGGAAAAGAGAATGAATTGAAGATGTCAAGGCCGTGCTTTTTGTGCGCACATGCCATATTTAAGTCTCGAAAGAAGATTAAGAAGGTATATTATTCAACTGGAGATGGAAATATTATATGTGAAAATATATATTCATTGTTGAATTTTGAAAATATACATGTTTCAATCGGATTTGGTATTATGAATGGTACTGGTTATCTAGAATCATATATAAAGAAGAACTTCGGTAAAAATTTAGAAATCAAAATGATTGATAAAAAAACATATCGATTAGTACAAAAAAATTAAATATTAAATTATTTAATTATTTATAAAAAAAAATTTTAAATCTAAATCAAAAATTAAAAATTAATTTACTTCTTTGATTTCTTTTTACTATCAATTTTAACTGGACCAAAATGTCCCTTCTTGTATGTATATCCAGCATCACGAAGACGTTTTAATCCCTCTTTTTTCATTGCTTCTGATTTCTTTTTTGATACAATTCTACCATCTTTAGTCTTCTTTAAATCTTTCTTGGTTAAACCACCAGATGTCTTTTTAGCAGTACCATGCCATACTTGGGCACGAGAACCAACAGTTTGCATTTTTTCTGTCATTTTTATATACTGTTACATTCGATTTTTTTTTATAAATTTTATTAAAAAATAAAATAATTATTTTTTATTAATTATTAATTTTATATTTTTTTTAATTTTTTTATTATTTTTTTCATTTGTATTATTTTTTTTTGTATCAATTTTCTTTGTTTTAATTTTTTTATTTTCTTCTTTATCATTTATCTCTCCAAATTTTCTTTTTTTATTATTTTGATTATCAATATCTTTTATACCATAAATATCTTCAAATAAATTATTTATTTTTATTTCTTCTACATCATTCTCTATATAATCTTCAATTTTTACAATATTTTTATTTATGTTTATTTTTTTATTATTTTCAAGACTTTCTTCTTTTATTTTTAAACTTATTTTATCCAAAAAATCACTTTTAAATATTTGATTCTTATCCATTTTATCTTTTAATATTTTATACACTAAATATTCTCTTATCTCTTTATCTTTTACTTCAATAACTTTTTTAAAATCATCACACCATTTCTTCTGATTTTCTATTATAAAATCTATATCATTCGTCCATAAACTAATCCATTTAATAATAAATAATTTATAATCATTATCATTATTAATTTGATTTTTATTTAATAATTCATTAAATTCATCTTTAATAATCTTTTCTATCATCCTTTCTATTAAATCACTCATTTTTAGTTTATAATTTTTTAGTTTATAATTTTTATATTTTATTTTTTTAAATTGAATAAAAAAATTAATTAATATTTAATTCATTAAAAGAAGTTAAAAATTCATTAATTGAAGTTTTTGTTTTTCTTTTAATTTTTTTTAAAGCCTTTTCTTCTCCATCATTTTTATCTAATAATTCTTTATTTTTTTCATATTCTTTAACATATTCTTCATATTCATCTGAATATGCATAAATTAAAAATTCATCTAATGTTTCAGGATATTTCTCTTTTGGTATATGTTCGATTAAATAAATATTTAATTCTTCACCAAGAATTCTTTTATATTTATCAAAATCATTAATAAATAAAAAATAATTACAATGATGAGATAAATTATCATATCCAATTCTAACAGTTTTCTCATCCCATAATAAATTAATATCAATATCATAATTTTTTAAAATATGATTACCAAATGTTAACCATTTAATATCATTTATTCGAATAGTTTCATCTAATAATTCTTTTGTAAATGGTTTATTAGTTAAAAAACATTTTTGAAGACCAAATAAAAGAGATTCAAACATCGGATATGTGTTTTTAACAATAATTTTAGTAGGTTTAATATAAAAACCTAAATAATTTTTAAATTCTAACAATTCCCATAAATCTAAAAAAATTGACATTTTAGAATATATAAAACTTATATCAATATATTTTTCTTCATTATTAAATATTCTCCAAATATCAATTTTATGTAAATTTTTATTTGTTGTTAAATCCTCAATTTTTATTTTATTTGATACATTTGATACATTTGATACATTTTTTTCTAATAATTTACTTTCTTTAAATACCCATTTTGGTAATTCTAATATTTTATTTTCTTTAAATTCAATTTTCATAACAATTATTTAATAATTAAATTTAAATTAAATAATTTAGCATTGTTATTAATCATTTTTTATTATAAAATTTACGTTTTTATTAATAAATTAAACGTAAATAATAATTAATATAAATAAATTTATAAATTATTATTTAAAAAAAATATATAAAAATAAGATAGCTTAAAGAAATAAAAATGGAGATAACATATTATAACAAATATTATAAAAATAATAATGATGAAGAATTAACAGATAATAATGAAATAACACAATATTTAAAGAATATTGATTTTTCATTTAAATATACTGATGATTATGATAATTTAGAAAAAGTATATGTTATGCAAAATGACATAATAGAATTAAATAGTAAAAATTCATATTCTCAATTTTCATATAAAAATGCAAAAAAAAATAAAACAGAAGAACAAATATTTAAAATATTATCGAATGAATATGATTTTTTAACTTTTAGTCATAAAATACCATTATTATTTGAAGAGACATATTTAAATGATATAAATTTAAAAAACAATAATGATGTTGAATTAATGGATTTAGAAAATAATACATCAACATCATCATCAAATTCAAATGTATATTTAAATATAAATAAATATAATGTATTTGAGAATGATAATAAATTAAGTAAAAAAATAAAGGAGTTTAATATTCCATTAATATTAAATTTAAATATTGAAGATTTAATTTTAAAAAATCTTCATTTTATAATATTAAAAAAAGAGGTATTAGATGGAAAAAAGATATTAATATCAATAAATAATACATATGTATTAAATAATGAAAAATTAAATATTAGTAAAAATGAATATATACAAAATAATAGTGAATTTTTTACAAAAATAATGGAATTTAAAAATTATAATATGATAATCAATGATTTTACAATTAATAAAACAAATAAAACAAATAAAAATAATAAATATGATTTAATTATAACAAATTTTGCAAATATACTATCTACTTTTCATTTTAAAAATGAAAATAATTCATTAAAAAATTTTATACCAAAAATAATGAATATTTTAGATATTATAAATATAAAAGGCGATTTATGGATAAATTTAAATTTTTTACCAATAAATCTAGTATCATATCAATTAATTTATTTAATATCATTAAGTTTTGAAAAAACAGAATTTATGAAGGATAAAATATACGAGAATGATATAAATTCAGGTATATTTGTATTTAAAAATTATAATGGAATAAATATATTTAAAAAATTATTTGAAAATAATATAAATAATAATATTAAAGTTTTTGCAAAAAATGATGAAGATAATGAAGATATATTATTTTCATTATTTTCAAAAAAATATATAGATAAATCATTTTATAAATATTTATATTTTATATTTAATCAAATTGATAAAAAACTAGAAAAATTTAATGAAAAAATAAAATATATACATAATAAAATAATATTAAAAAGACAAGAAGATAAAATTGAATTTTTTTACAATATAATCCTTAAAAATTCAATTGAATATTGTAAAAATAATAATATAAAAATATTTGAATTTTATAATGATTCTTTAGAAAAGAATTTTAATTATGAACCATATAAATTTAAATTCTTTCCTAAAGAAAAAGGTGTTGACATAAAAAAATTGAAATTAACTTTTGAATCATTGTATAGTGTATCTTATCCTGATGAAGCAGAAGAGACTTCTTTAATTATAAAAAAACATTTTCCAGATGTTAAAATAATTGTAGATGCTAATGCCAATGTTGGAGGGAATACAATCAATTTTTCAAAACATTTTGATAAAGTCTTATCAATAGAAATAGATAATCAAACTTATTTAGCTTTAAAACATAATGTACAAATGTATCATAGAAATAATGTAGATATTTATAATCATGATTGTATTCAACTTTTAAAAGAAAATACATTTAAGGATAAATTAGTATTTTTCGATCCACCATGGGGAGGTATTTTTTATAGAATAGAAGATAAAAATGATTTATTTTTAAGTAAAATTAATATTGTCGATATTCTTCCTAATAATTTTGTTCTTAAAGCCCCTTTAAATTATAATATTGAAAATCTTTTAAATAAATTCCCAGAAATTATTATTCATAAAATGCATAATTATATTATTATTATTGGTAAAAATAAATAAAATATACTAAAAATATGAATATTTTTTAATACGAATATTTTTGAATAACTTCAAAAATATGAATATTTTTTTTTACAAAAAACATGAATTTTTTTTAGCATATTTGAATACTTATTCAAATATGCTAAAAATATGAATACAACTCATTAATATCTCTATGAATTTGTATTTTATAATGTTCATATTTTTGATTATCAACAAACATATATATTTTTTTAACATGTTCTAATGTATATTTATTATAACATCCAACGAATGGACCTGTATTAATTGTTATTATATAATCACAAAAAGATGATAATGCAGCAATATCTTTACAACTTAATTTATTATCTATTGTACATGGTATATTATTTACTTTTAAAGTAGTTATAATATTAAATTTATTTGATAAATAAACAATAAAACGATTCCAATCATTTTTTGAATATTTGAATTGGTCACTGAGAGGTTCTGAATTAATAACTAATATTTTTAGATTTTTATATTCTTTTATTAAATTATCTCGTCTTTTTAATAAATCATCATCTTCATATTTTAAATCATAAATATATATAGGTATTTTCATTTTCTCCAGAATTAAATTATAAAAAAATACATAATATCTATCTTGACCTACTAAACTTTGTAACTCGAATCTAGGAGACACATTTTCATTATTAATCCATGCTTCTAAACCTTGCTCATTTCTTTCATTTAATTTTTTTAAAATAATAACTTCTTTATTTTTAATAAATTCTCCTACTTGTTTATGATAATTTTCAATACAATAATAATATATTTTCATATTATTTTGTTGTAAATAATCTGATATTTTATTAAATAATAATACATTAAATATATTATCTCCTAAATGATATTTATTATATATGTGAAAAATATTATTATGATATTTTCTATTTTCATATCTTCCATGATTAATAAAATGTATATAATAATCCATTTTATTATTAAAATTTAAATCTTTATTCTCTCTTTTATATACTTCTATATCAAATAATGGATATTCATCACATAAATTTTCTATTTTATTTGGTTTTTTACCTTCCATAATTGATATGATTCGCTATTAATATTATTATATTTTTATTTATATTTTTAACTTAAAAAAAAATTTATAAATATAAATACTAACTGTAAAATTAAAAAATAAAATGATTAAAAACATAATAAGAACATCATTATTTAATTTAATAAATAAAACATATTTTACAAATGATTTTAAAAAAATGATATCAAACACAAAATCAAAAACTCTTTTACATCAATATTTAAAATTTATACCTATTTATGGTATTAATAATAATAATTTAAATATTGAACATTTATGGTGTAAATCATGGACAGATAATAAAATATTGATAAATGATATGCATAATTTATATTTAGCAAATGCAGAATTAAATGCAAAAAGAAATGATTATGGATTTTCTAAAATAAAATATAAAAAAAATAATATGATGAATGATAATATATTATTATTATCAAATAAAGGTAAAATCATAAAAAATAATGATTTAGATTATGATAATATATTTTACAAAAAAGATGTTAATTATTGTAAAGTTGATTTAAAAAAATTAAAATTTGAACCACCTGATGAATCCAAAGGATTGATTATTCGTTCTTTAACTTATTTTTTACATCAATATCCTTCATTAACTATCGCTAAATTTGAATCTGCAATATCTTCTAAATATTATTTAAAGTGGTTTTATAAATATAAAGTCACAAAAGAAGAGATAATTAGAAATGAATATATCTATTTTTTTCAAGGAAATATAAATCCTTTTGTAAAATACCCAATATTAATTCCATTATTATATGATGATAATATTTATAAAAATATTAAAGTTATACCAAATACATTATATTCAATAATATATTCTATATATGTACGGTTCCTATTAAATATTTATTATGAAAAAGATAATATAATTTATAATTTTTACAAATAAATAATAATTAACATAATTTTTGGATTAAATTATCTAATTCAACTTTATTGAATCGAAAAGGATTAATATGGATATTATATTTTTCAATTAATATATTCATTTTTTCATGAATATAATTATATAAAAAAAGTCGATGTTCTTTAATTTTTTCAATTATAGGTTGAATATCTTCTTTTGGTTTATTTTTAATAATCTCTTTTCTATTGATGATAGTTTGATTATATGCTAATTTAATTTTATATTTATCAACTCTTGTGACAACTTCATTATCTAAAGTTATTAAATAATCAATAAATTTGTCACAACATTCTAACTTTAATCCATAATTATTGATTTGATTATCTACATATAACAATTTACCTCCAAAATCTAATCTTTTATATTCTTTAACAGCTAAATACATATTTTTTATTATCTTTTTAATTTCATTAATATTTACGTAAAAAAGATTAATATTTATATCTTCTTTTGACATATCATGATTTTCTTGCTGATTTAAACTTACAAAGTATCCATCAATAGGTACTTTCCTAAACTCTTTAATTATTGGAGTTTTATTATTAATATTATCATTATCATCAATCACTGATATTATTTTTACGTTATTAGCTTTTTTAATTTTACGTTTTTTTTGTTCATTTAACACATTCATATTTTAATTATTAATTAAAATAATTAAAAATAAGTTAAAAATAATTAAATCATTTTTTATTTATTAATTCAAATTTATAGTGTTTAACAAGTTAATTAATTTATAGTGTTTAACAAGTTGATTAATCTATCAGATTTCTTCTTTTTTATGTATTTTTTAACTTTATTTTCAGCAGTTGACCTTTTAATATTAGATAAATAATTTTGATAAGCAGGTGATTCTTTAAATTCTTTTATTTTTCTTTCTTGTTTTTGAATTTCTTGATTTAAACTTAATATTTGTTCATCAAAATTACTTCTTTTTTGATTAATTTCTTTTAATATCTTTTTTTCTTCTAAAAATGCTTTTAATTTAGAATCTTTTATAAATTGTTTTCTATATTTAATTTCAAGTTCATTATTTGATATATTTTTACCATATTTTCTATTTATATAATTTTGAATATTCTGTTGTATTTTATTAAATTTTTTTTCACCTTGTGTAAATTGATTAACTATTTGTTCTTTTAAAGTCATTAATTCATCTAATTTATTTAGCAAAGGTTTAATTCTTTGATTTAATTTATTTTCAAATCTTTCAATACTTAAATTATTTAAATTTAATAAAGAATTATTAATTGATAATTCCATAACATTTACTAAACCTTTAATTTTTTCAATATTTAAATTAGAATTTATTTTATTAAATATTTTAATATTAAATAATTTTTTTTTATTATAACTTTGAACACCAAATAGATAAAAGAACTGACATATTTCTAATTTTGTAAAGTTATTTTTTAATAATTCATAAATATTTTTGTAAATTAATAATATATTTTCTAAATTTATATCATATTTATTTATATTTAAACTTTTTCTTTTTTTTGTTATAAATAATTTATTTATTATATCTATTTCATAATTTTCTATAGATTCTTTATTTTGTTTAATTCTATCAAATATTATCATATTTTTATTTGTTAAATTTATTCTATTTAATATAATTTGAATTTCTGGTGATAATAAATCAAAATTAAATGTATATAATGTAGGATAATTTCCTAAATTTAATGATGGCGATACTTCATATAAATTAATTAAACCAGAAGTATTTAATAATATATCAATAAAATTTGGCATATTTTCAATGTCTTGTAAAAGATTATAAAAAATAAAATATTTATTAAATGCTAATCTTTCATTACTAAAATATTGTCCAAACATTTGTTTATCTTCTAATTGTTGCATATTAGATAATGATTTATTAGATATTTTAGTATATATTTGATTTAATAATTGAATAAACTTATTTAAATCAAATGAACGATTTTCTTTTAATAAAACTAAGTTTTCAATATTATTATTTCCTATTTTACTTTTAAGTTCTTTTAATTTTTCAATTAAAATTAAATATTCTTGAATTTTTTTATTTATGAATATTTTTTGTTTTTTTAACTTATTTTTAATTTTTAATTTAAAAAAATTATTACTTTCACTTAAACTAATATTATATTTTAATCCTAAATCACCTCTTAATATACTAATTCTATCAGATAATTTTTTAATTTCATTTCTTATATTCTTTTTCTCTTTTGATTTATTATTAAATTCATTTGAATAATTTTTACTAAATTTTTTAATCATATTTTGTGTTATTGAATTATTTATTAAATTTATTAAATCTCTGAAAAGAGGAAAATCTCTTCTTATTAAATCTTCAAATATTATTAAATGATTTAAATTCTCACTTTTATACATAGTTGCTTTTGTCATCTGAATTAAATTATACATATAATAATCTAAACCATTAGTATTATGTCTAATATTTAAAATAAACTCTTCTAAAATATTTAATTTTCCATAAGGCACAATAGAACCCATAAAATAAAAATTAGGTCTAATACCATTTTTAAATGAACGCATACCTTCTTGATATTTACCATCAACAAAATTAGAATTAAAATCAAAAATACTTCTAATAATTTTATATAATAAATAGAATTCATTAAGTTTAATTTGATTAGTAAGTTTAAGTTTTTCAATAATATAAGTTAAATTATCAGAATATAAACAATAATTGCCATTTGATTCTAAAATCTCTTTACAAACATAATTGAAAATATGATATAAATTGAAAGTTAATCCTATATATTGAATCAAAAATAATTTATTTTTTACATCAAATTTAATAGGTATAGAATAATTATATTTCGGATTATTATCAAATGTTAATTTGTTAATAAATTCTGAATTATTTTTAAAATCAAAATAATCACCAAACATATAAATATGACTTACCCATATTTTATTATTATTATCTATATTTTTAATATCAATATCAAAACTAATATTACTTCCATTAGCTCCATCACGATAACTTGAATTAATAATAATTTCAGTAAATAAATTGTAAAAAGTATCTAATTCTAATCTTTTCAATAAAATATTATTATATAATTCTTTAACATCTGGTTCATTCAGATATAATACCATAATTCTCACAAAATTTTTATATAAATCCATATAATTATTCTGGTCTCCAATGAATATTTTCTTTTCTTTTTCAAACTTTTTATTATATTCATTATATAATCTTATTAATTGGGCATAAATAAGATAACCGTATTCTTCTACATTTTTTTTCAATTTATTTAATGCTTCTTTTTGATTTTTATTTAAATTATTTAAAAAATCATCATTACTTTTTAATCTTAAATTATTTTCATTTATTACTATTGGAACCTCTTGGGAGTTAAGTAAATTATAGTATACATTTTCATTTTCATTAATAAAATTGGTTGTACTAACTGAACTTAATTTATTATATGTTGAAGAATATCCATTTCCATTAAAATTTGAAATTGCATTATAGAATACATTCCCATTTTCATTTTCATTACTAGCTTTGGTTAATTCTATTGGTTGTTCTACTTTGAGTGAACTTTTTATTTGTTTTTTATTTTCTAAACTTTTTAAATATTTTTGTAACCTTTGTATATTTTGAGAATTTGGATTTAGCCTACTTAATCCTTTTATTTTCATTTTAGTTTGTTTTATTTTATTATTGATTTCAATTTCATTTTCATTTTCATTTTCTTTATTTATTACTGATGGTGTTTCTATATAATTTCTTGGTAAATTTGTAGATATTTCAAAATCAACATTTGTAGATATTTCAAAATCAACAAAATATTTTTTTAATATATTTTTTAAATAAATTTTTGATAAAATTGGTTTATATAATTTAAAAGATTCTGCTTTAGGTATAATTTTACCATTACTCTTTTCAAAAGAATTAATAAAATCTTTAATATTTTCACCTGATATAAATGTTTTAAATTCTTCTGCTAAATTTAAAATCATATCAGGTATTTTATTTAATACATCTCTTTTAACATTATTACCTATTGAAAAATTTTTTAAATTTCCTTTTACTTTTTTTCTAAGTCCAGATATGTATTTAATAAAAATATCTAAATCAGTTATTAAATAAAAATATTTATTTTCACTGTTAATATCATATTCACCATATTTTAATTTTAATGTTGATAATAAATTTGTTAATATTGATTTAATTTTAGAAGTTAACATCCATAATGATCCTGAAAATGTTAATTCTTGTATAAATCTTTCTGAATTATTTATTATATTTAAATAAAATTCTATTTCTTTTGGTGTAAATAATATAATGCCATAATTTTCTTTAAATAAAAAAATAATAACTTTATAATTATCATTAATTTTTATAATATTTACTAGTAAAAATAAATTATATTCAATATTAAAAGGACATATAAATTCAAATTGAGGTATTAATAATTCATAATTTTCATTTAAAACATTATATAATTTTGTAGTCATTAATTAATATCAATATTTCTATATTATATTGATAAATAAATAAAAAAAATTAATTATTATTTCTATGATTATCAGATATATCTTTTTCTAACATACACAAATAGAAAATATAAATAAAAATATAAACACCAAAAATCATAATAAAAATACTAATAAAAAATTGTTTATTATAATAATTATTATAATTAATTAATTTTATAGCTTTATGTGAAGAATTAAAAGGTATTTTATTATCAATATTTTTATTTCCATTTATTCTGCCTTCTTCAATATCAATTAATTCTTCCATTTTTAATTTTATATTCTTTATTCTATTATTAAATTATTTTTTTAAATTTGAAATAAACCTAAATTTTATAATGAAAATACTTTACCAAAATATAACCACATAAACAATCCAAATCCTGATTTTGATATAACATCTAAAAAGTTATACATAATATTCTTATCTTCATCACTTAGATAATATGCTATACCATAGAATGTCCATATTATAGCAAATACAATAAATATAGTTTTTTGATGTCTAAAATCATCATGTTTAACAAAGAAATGATACATAAAATATAATAAAGCAAAATATGCAATAAAACCATAAATTCCACCTTTTAATTTATCAATTGTACCAGTTTCACCTAAATAACCAAAAATTAACATAAGATAATTACAGAAGATTACTAATAAAAACTTTAATAAATTAGGACTTTTTTTATTATAAAAAGTGAAGAATAAAACAAGACCTAATAATAGAAAAGGTGTAGTTATTGCCCAATCCATATATCTTATTTGAGTGATATTTTTAAGATTAAAATCTTCTTTATTAACAAAAGTCATGAAAATAGAATAAACATAACCAGCTATTAAAGAAACAGTAGTTTCAACATTAAGAATATGACGAGCTCTTTCACTAGTAGTTTTCATAGCTTCAATAAAAGTGATTAAAGTAGTACCAAAAAGGAAAATACAAGAGAAAAGGAAAGTTTCTTTAACAAAGGCAGTTTTCTTTTTTATAAGTTCATTTGAAGAATTATTTTCCATAATATAACAATTATTCTAATATAATAATAATATTTTTATAAATTTTTATTATTAGTAAAATTAATAATAATTTTAATTAAATTTGATTAAAGAATATTTTGTTATTTTGAAAATAACAATCATTGAGATTATATTTAGCTTTAAAAGAATCAATATCAAATAAATCTTCAAAAGTAAAACAATCATTAATTAATTCACCATTTTGATTATCAATAAAAATAAATTTTGAAAATATATTAAATTCAGTCTGAAAATAATCATAAAATATATCATCACATAAATGTTTTCTATGATTTGGTAGAATATCAACGACTTTACTAAAATATTTTTTGAAAATTTCATAATTTTTTGAATTATTATTTTGTAAATTTTTATTATTAAAATTCAAATCAAATATAGTAGTAAAACAATGATTATATTTTCTAAAATTGAATTCAAAATATTCATTTGAAAAAATATTTAAATAAGAATAATTAATTTCTAAAGAATTATTATTTTTAAATATTTTAAAATTTGTTGTTACTCCTCTATTTAAAGTACTTGTTTCTTCATTTACATCATTGTTATTTATTAAATCTTCAAATTTACCAACAAAATTATATCCTCTAGAATAATATTTTTTTAATCTTTTAATAAAATTAATAGTTGTTTTATCAGATAATTGATTATATAATCTTAATACTTTTTTCGAATAATTCGTTTCAATACAATGTGTTGTCATATATAACTCTTCTTTTCCATTTTTAATGCAAAAATATCCAGTTAAAAAAGGAAAATCGAAGGTTTGAATAATATCGTAACCATCTTTATTATCTAAATGGATAAATTGTAAATCAGAACCTTTTTCTCGAATAATATCTAAAATACCTTTTCTAATTTTACCTTTAAAATCATTAATATCACTACTATTGATAGTTTTATTGAAAAATTTAGAACAAAAATTAACAGTTTTAAATTTATCAAGATTCATCCAAATATCAATATCATTAATATCTTCGTTAAAATTATTTAAAATAAAATATAAAAATGATGAACCTGCAAAATAAACATTTTCAATATCAGGTGATGTTAAAATAAATTTTTTAAATTCTTCTTTATCATACTCATTTTCAATCTTTAATAATTCAATCATTTTATTTAAAAAACTATAATTTTCCTGATTGAATGAATATAATGATTCTGGAAACATTAATGATTTAATATAACGAACGGTATCATTATCATAATTTTTATATAAATCAAAAATATTAATTAAATGATATTCTTTGGGAAGAGGTCTATCTAAATTATTCATGTTTTCAACATAAATATTAAAAGAACTAACTAATCTCCAGAAATTATCTATTGATACTTCATGTCTATATTTTAAAAATGTATTAAAAAATAAAAAGAATGATACTTCTTTTCGATTATTTAAAGAAATTAAGTTTTCATAAAAATAATCTTTCATATCTCTTGAATCAATTAAATCATCCCATGAAATATCTTTAGCCATATTTATATATTTTTCAATAGTATTAGTTATATCTTCATTAATAATTAAATAATTCATAATTTTTTGTAAATTATTTCCGTGATAATTGATATCAAGATTAATATAATATTGAATCTTATTGATATTTGATATATATGTTTCCAAAACATTTATATCTTCATAAGAACAAATATTTTCAAAATTTAATATAATTTCATTATTGTTATTATTTTTTGAAGAATTATCTTCTTTATCACAATTTTCTTTTAATAATTGAATTAATTCACTATTATTAACTATAGAAGGAATGCAAAGTTTACGTTTATGTGTACATTTAAATATACCATATATTTTAACTCCATAAAATTCCATTTTAAATGTTTGTGTTTTTTTATTAATAATATTAAATTATGATAAATTTAATAATAAAATAAAATCATTTTTTTATATTTTTTCTTATTTACGTTAATAATAAAATATTTAATAAATTATACGTAAAAATTATAAAAATTGATTTTATTTTAAATATAAATTTAATTTTTTATATAATTAATAAAATTAAAAGTTTAACAAAAATGAGTGAAACAAATGAAGATTATGATTATGAAGAAGATTCATATGAATATTGTGATTCTGAAGAAGATAATAATAATAATTTAAATATTGATATAAAAAAATCAAAATTAACAACTACTGAATTATTATATTTAAAAAAGCGATTTTTAGATAAAGATGTTGAATTAAGAGAAGAAAACAAAACTTCTTCGACATCACATTCAATTAATAATGTGGTAAAAGTTAAAAAAGAATCATGTTTTTCAGTAGAAGCTTCATTTAATATTTTATTTAATGAATTTAGTCAATTTAAAACTCAACCGATTGAAGGTATTGATATAGAGATTTTAGATAATAATATATATCAGTGGAAAATTTATATCAAAAAATTTGATTATACATCTAATTTTTTTATTGATATGATGGAAACTGATATTAATGAGTTTATATTTGAAATTCAATTTGTTCAAGATTTATATCCATTTTTTCCACCTAGTTTAACAATATTAACACCAAGATTAAAAGATAATCTTTTATATCATATATCAAACTTATATATATTAAGATTTGAAAATTGGAATCCTAGTACAAATATTAGAAATATAATTTTAGATATTAAAAGAATTATTGAAAAATATGGAAGAATAGATAAATCTAATTTACAATTTACATCATTGGAAAAACATTTAATTCATTTATCTTTTATCAGCAATACTGGTCCTTTTTGTATTATTGAAAATGATTTTATATCAAATGATTTTTATTCTGATTTAATTCTTTTGAAGAATGTACAATGTACAAATAGTACAAATAATCAGAATAATAGAAAATTAGGTAAAGGAACAGGATATGGAAATAATCAAAATTCATATAAAGAAACATGGGATATTGAAAAAGCGATGATAATTGAAAGAGAAAGAGATAGTATAATATATACATTATTTGAAAAAATTTATGAAGATATTGAAAAAGAAATATCAAATAATACTTTATCTGATAATTTAATAAAAATAATTGAAGATTCGAGTTTAATTAAAAACATTGAGATATATATAACAGATGATAATGTTATTAATGCAACTAATATGAAAATTAGTAGTTCTTTAAAAATATTAACATCATTAATTAAAAATGAGAAATCGATACAATTAATTAAAAAGATTTATTCGGTATTATATAAATTATATAATGATAATAAAAAAATAATTGAAAGAGTTATAGATAATGATTCAGAAGAATTTTCAACAATAAAAAAATATTATGAATCTTATTCTTTAATTATATCAACTGTTCAATCTTTAGGATTAGAAAATGAATTTTTAAATGGAAATATGTTAATTGAAGATAATAATAACATAAATGAAAATTTAGATAAAAAATATCAAAGAATTATTAAAGAAACTTTAGTAGGAGAATTGTCAGATTTTGATAAATTTAAATATAAAACTGATATTCTTTCGTTAAGTTCTTCTAGTTTACCTAGAAAATTAATTCAAAGAGTGACAAAAGAGATTATTAATTTAGGAAGTAGTCTTCCTTATTCTTTATCTTCAACTATTTGGATTAGAACATTTGAAAGCAGTTTTTTAGGACTTCAAGCTTTAATTAGTGGTCCAGATGATACTCCTTATAGTTGTGGATTATTTTTGTTTGATATTATGATACCAACAAATTATCCTGAATTACCTCCTAAAGTAAATTTACAAACAACTGGAGGAGGAAAAGTTAGATTTAACCCTAATTTATATAATTGTGGTAAAGTCTGTTTATCTTTATTAGGTACATGGCAAGGAGATAAAAGTGAAGCTTGGAATCCTAATGTATCAACAATTTTGCAAGTATTATTATCAATATCTGCATTAATTTTAATAGATGAACCTTATTTTAATGAACCAGGATATCAATCTTCAATGGGAACACCAAGAGGAAAAGAAGAATCAGAAAAATATAATAAGAATATACAAATACAAACAACAAAATATGCTATTTATGAACATTTAATAAATCCAATTAAAGGATATGAAGATGTTATTCAAAAACATTTTTCGATTAAAAAAGAAAAGATTATTGAAAATATGAATAAATGGAGTGATAAT
>JACCDO011112308.1_pt1 | contig 21055 bp, 19 predicted proteins | sample 7446101 | NCBI WGS metagenome assembly JACCDO01 (sample SAMN15323440, study PRJNA562643) | freshwater metagenome | isolation source: river surface water | place: USA:Blue River Watershed | collected 2017-08-16
ACTCACTCACTTGCTTACTTACTCTTGATAATAGGTTTCAAAAATGAGAAAAGAGCACAGAAAGACCTGAAAGACGCATTCGAAGTGTTCCTGAATCGGGACATCAAAGCGGTGTCGAACCTGGCATCTTACGTCGACGAAGTGTTGAAAGTTGGGGCGAAGATTGCTACTGAAGTAGATATTGAGAAGAAATTAGACCAAGTCATCGTTATCTTTAAATTTCTGACGAACAAGGTATTCACGCACTCCTTCTTTACTCACCCACCCACTCACGCACTCACTCACTGACTCACTCACTCACTCGACTCTACCAGGATCTATTCGAATGCTATCACAAGCAATTCTTGAGCAAACGTCTACTGAACAACAAGAGCATAAGCGAAGAGATGGAGAAACTGATGATAGCGAAGCTGAAGAGTGAATGCGGTCAGCAGTTCACGTCCAAAATCGAAGGAATGCTGCTTGACATGAACCTGTCGAAGGAGATAATGGAGTCGTACAAGCAAACCGAGTACTTCTCCTCGTGCCCCATTGAGATGGACGTGTGCAACTTGACGTCGTCGCATTGGTCGTTGAAAATGGATAACCCCATCGCCGTACCGCCGGCCATAAGTGATGGACAAGGTCGTTTTACTGCGTATTACATAGAAAAGTTTAGGACTGGACGTAGATTGATGTGGTTACTGAATATGGGCACCGCGGATGTGCGAGCAACATTCAAGTCGGGAAAGAAAGAGTTGAATGTAACGACCTACCAGATGTGTATCTTGATGCTGTTCAACAGTGTGAACTCGTTGACTTTGGACCAAATCAGGAATAACTGCGCGATACCAGAGAAGGAGCTTCGACGTCAACTGCTGTCCTTGTGCACTCCGAAGATGCAGCTGTTCTTCAAATCCTCAACTAGCAAAAATATTGAAGACAACGATGTTATCACCATCAACGAGGACTTCACATCCAAGTTTAAGCGCATCAAAGTGCCGTTGATCAGTGTCAAGGATACCAGTGTGGTAGACCTAGACAACCACATACCGTCGCAGCTGCAAGAGGACCGCACGCATCAATTAGATGCGACAATTGTAAGAATCTTAAAGACAAAGAAACAGATTTCTCACAACGACCTAGTCGCCGAAGTGACGAGAATTCTCTCCTCCAAATTTGTTCCAGTGATTGCATTCATTAAGAAACGGATCGAGTCGCTCATCGAAAGAGACTATCTAACTCGCGATTCTGGCGACAACAAAATATATAGATACGTTGCTTAGTGTAATATAAACATTTGTATAAAGCTACTAGAGGTCTTGTGCACCTACTCAACTGAAGTATCTCTTCAGATCAAACCAGGTCTTTTGAAGGAATGTAGAAAAGTTCTCTTTCATTGTAATGAAGAGCGTCGTGCTCTCCGCCAGCAGCTTGCCGTTGGTGTCCTCAAGAGTTGCATTCATGTATAATTTTCTTCCTTCAAATTTTAATAATTTAGCTTTCAATATACAGCAAGTGTTGGCATACACGGGCGACCTATAATTTATAACTAAGTTGGCAGTAAATGCTGGCTTGATTTTTAGGGCCAGAAATAGCCAACCAAATGTATTATCAAACACCAGTGAGGTAATTCCACCGTGCACTATTCCTGGATGACCATTTAATGATTTACCAAATTTTACGAGGCAATATAATTCATTCGAGTTGTTTTTCTGATATATTTCGTACGCTTCTACTTTCCCTGGTCCTGCAACTGTATCGTGCAGTGCATGATCTTTCACCCAATGTTTATATTCCTTAGCTAACATTCTAGTATCTATTCTTTCATATTCTAACGGATTTGGTCTTAACTTGACAATATCTGCAGGCGCATTATCCACTTCTATTGGCTCTGCAAAGCTACGCGATGCGGCAACTATATCAAACGGTTTGAATAGACCTACTCTTTCTACTCTATTTACCAAAGATGATTGCAACTTGGGGTAGTCATGGCTTTGTTGAAAGGGAAGAACTATCGCCGCAGAGAGCAGTAAGAATGTCGTTGTTACGTACAAGCTAGTCCGACGATGCATAATCTCCCGTCGAAATTAGATCCTCTACGTTACTCTCAAATTCCTAAGTTTTTCTCGACGAGATCCTAGGTCACTACCTACTCGGTACTACCAGTAATATAAGTCTTTAGCTTTGCAATACTCACCTTAATAAATTACGTAGTGCTGATAGATTACATAGTGGGACTACTATTTCTCTTCTTTCCACCTATATATACCGTATCCGTATCTCTCAATTCATTGTCTCTTGCGGTGCCGGTACTTCCCTATCGCCAGTGGCGATTTGGTACATCCATACCAAACAAGTTAATGGTGTAATGTCATCACCGCCGATATCTCCACGCAAACGTAAAGCACCTGATGCTTCTAGTTGCAGCCACTTTCATAAGTGCTCAATTAGCATGAAAATAGCATTAATGCCAGCGCATATAGGAAATCAGTCTAGTGCGATTAAAGCCACATTAAACAGTTTCTTATTTAAATATAACCTTGATTTGGATGGAATACCTATGATTTACGAAGAAATAAAGACAACAAAAGGGAATGAATATAGTAGAATTATAGGCGAACAGCCCTTTTTACATCAAAATATTACTACGAATGTAGTGATATTCAAACCTGTAGTTGGGGAATTCATTACAGGAACAGTCAAGAGTATATCTAGTACTGTAATATCATTATTAGTGTATGGTATGTTTAACGCATCGATTTCATGTAGTCAAATAGCGAAAAATTATACATATAATGAAAATAGTAATTCATGGGAGTCTCCTGATGGAGATATGTCGGAGGGCGATGTTGTTACATTTAAGGTATTAAAGTATGAACATGCAGATGACTTGCTGCATATCACGGGGTCCAAAAAGTAGAGTTAGAAATTGTATTTGTTATGTTTGTTATTTTACAAAATTATATTTTTAATCTTCTATTTTTCACTCCTGATAGCAACATCGACAACCCAACAAGTATACCAGTGGTGGCGATTACTAGACCCACTCCTCGTAACACTGTCTCTCCAACGGAATAAATAGGCTGGTTCTCATCATACAACTTTAGTACAGAGCCCTCCGGTACCTCAACGTTGTGCACGTCGTCCAACGTCTGTTTAAAGTAATCCAATACAGTTTGAGTCGTTGAATTTCTAATCAGTTCGTTTTCTACTAGAAGCTCGTGGTATGCGTCCATAGCGGTGTACATCTTGCAGTGCGGCGCTCGCTTGACGAACATCGCCATCGCGCGATTATAGACGAAGCAATCGTTTTCGGCGCTCAATATTAAAATATTTGTTTTGATATGCTCGTATCGTTCGGCGAATTTATTTTGAGCTTTTAATGACTGAATTACCTAGGAAACAAGTGAGTTAATGATTGAAGAAGAAGTCTACTGAAGAAGTGATGGAGTACCCAGTCATTTGTAGGGCAACATGAGATAATATTGGGATATTTCATGCGTAATTCTTGCCATAGATCAAGCTGTTCCCGATCTGAAGTATATATGTTTAGTGGTAATATGTCAGTGCTTTCTTCTTTGAAGTAACCTATTGCGTGCATTACTCCTAGTCCTAATTTACAAGATATGAATGTTAACCAATATGCAACTGGTTGTGGCAACGGATATTTGAAATCAAAGCATTTCATACCACATTTATTTCTAAACATTGGTGAACATAAGCATGCCCTATTTATAAGTGATGGAAATCTGGACATAGCAATAGCGGCTATTAAACCACCCATTGAATGTGTTAATACATAACTTGGTATACTTTTATCAGGATATTCACTAACAAAATAACAAAAGTCATCAACATAATCATCAAAAGTATTAACCCAAGTCGATTGAATCTCAGTAAGCCAACGCTCACTCAATCCTTGACTCTGGTGATCATATGTATACACATTATATCCATTTTCATACAAAGTTTCAATCAGAATATTATACTTTAAGAATGTCTCATTCCAACCGGTAAGAAAGATAATATTTGCCTTGGCAGTACTGTTGCTATGCTCGAATGATGCACAAGTAATATCTATTCCTTGGCGGTTGAATTTACTATACTGTACATGTTCTTTCCACCAATCTGCACGTGTTACAGGGGAATAATCGAGAAATACCTCCGTGCGCATTTTGGGCTACTCCTATTAACGAATATAGCGAGACGCGCGTACTAGCGTATCTTGATTCCTGGACCGAGGATCTTTTGTTTAACTTTTTTTTTGAAGGAACAAAAATTTTATTCAATTTTCGGAAATACCCGACCTTGCGTACCATAGATTCCATAATAGAAACGATTGAATGCTATGTTTTGTAGCGATTTAATGCTAAAGATGGGGCAATCATGTGGCTAGATGCTATAGCTGCTACTGACTTCTAAGTATTATTTAACTGGTCCCTAATCCCTACGTTTCTTGGTATGGTAAAAATCGCTATAATAACACGGTTGTACAACTCACTGCATTGCGACAATATGGGGTTTGTAGTTTGCGAAGTCGTAGAGTGTGACGCAATTTCGGGAAAGGATAAGCTCAAGAATTGTGTCGTGAGAATTGGGGATGAGAAAACATTGCGTGTCGTCACAAATTGTTCGAATGTAAGGCTGGGAACTAGAACAGTCGTTGCTGAAATCGGCACAGAATTAGAAATAAATGGCGAATCCATAGTTATAAAGAAACAAACTGTTGGAGGTGTATTGAGTGAAGGCATGTTAGTCGATTCTTCTATGCTTGGTTGGAGTGGTGGAGCAGTAGGCATTTGTGTACAAATACCTCCCTCATTTGCACTTGGATCGGCTCCTCCAAAGTCGAAGCCACGATTAGACGGCGTCGAGGAATCACCAGTTGTTGAGTTAAGTCAAAAAGAGATTAAATTAATTGAGAAAGAAAAGAGGAAGAAGGAATTGGCGGAGAAAAAAGCGAAAAGAAAAGCTGAGAAGGGTGGTAAAGTTGAGACTGACGCTGATGAGACTGGTGAAGTAGCAGAAGCTGTAGAATCAATACAAATTAATGAAGATGTATAAATATGTAAATAAGTATAAGAAAATGTTTTAAATAAATCTTTAAATAAATCTTAAAAGAATAAAAGAGAAAAAGAATAAAAGAATAAAAGACAGACAGAAAGAGAGATAATTCTTAGTAGTATTACAACTTTGAAAAAGAAGTAATTCATACAGCACGAATCACGCCGCATCCAATTCGTCCACCAGCATTACCAGTGGTTGGAGATAACTCATGTCCGCCTTTTCCAAGGTCATCAACACCAGCATGAACCATAAAAGATCTGCCAATTACTGTATATTCACCAGATAATTGCACTAATGAATCAGTAATAGAACCTTCAGCTACACCATCAGCATTTGCTACAATATTACCAAGATCACCAACATGTCTTTCCTCATCATCTGGACCACCATGAGTCTTTCCAAATGGGTTGTAATGTGGTCCTGCTGACATGCAACCATTAGAAAAATCAGCAAACTCGTGGATATGGAAACCGTGTTGACCAGGCTCTAGTCCACTGATGCGGTATGTAATGGTAGTTGCACTTCCTTCAGCTTGCTCTAAATTTACGATACCAGTGACACCAGTAGGTGCTTCACTTCCATCACATGACTTGCCTCCGGCAGCAATCTCACAAACGGCTCTTGTAGTCATCGTTATTCTTTCCTTCTTCAGCGATATCGTCTCCTGGATTTCGTCGTATGTTGCTGCGCTGGAGTGCCGGGGGAGTGGATCGGGAGAAATAGTAAGAGTTCTACGTAAAAAAGAGATCTCCACATGTTGGCTGCTGAGATAATTCCCCGCTTTACTATATCTAGAATATTTCCGTTAGTTAACTCTACTGCGAGAACCGAGCAAGGCCCCGGCCTATAGATCCAATTTCTAACGAAAAGATCTACATTGAAGAACGAAAAGTTCTAACAAAAGATCTACATTGAAGAACGAAAAGTGATTAAAATCCGATGTACCGTGTGAATTTGAAGTCTGGCATTGCATCGCCATTGTCCATCGTCAAGAAAGGGCTTTCATTTGCTCGATTACCTTCTGTTAAAGGTGAACCTTTTCTGCATTATGCTCCTGGATCCAATGAAAGAAATTTACTACAAAAAGCGATTGACGTAGTAAAATCAGAAGTAGTAGAGATCCCAGTCGTGATTAATGGCAAGGAACACTTCACTGGTGATGTTTTCTATCAAACTATGCCAAGTAAACACTCACATAAATTGGCAAAAATACATAGAGCAACACCTGCATTAATACAAGAAGCAATAGATGTTGCAAATAAAAGTAGAGTAGAATGGGCATCAATGCCTTTTGAACATCGTGCAATGATATTTAGAAAAGCAGCAGATTTGATAGCTGGTAAATACCGAGCTAGATTAAATGCGTGTACAATGCTTGGTACAGGTAAAACAGTTTGGCAAGCAGAAATTGATAGTGCAGTTGAAACTATTGATTTTTTACGCATGAATCCAGTATTCGCTCAAGATATTTACTCGGTGCAACCACCATTAAACTCGCCAAATACCTGGAATAGACTAGAGTACCGTGAGTTAGAGGGCTTTATTATGGCAATATCACCATTTAATTTTTGTGCTATCGGTGCCAATTTACCTTCTGCACCAGCATTGATGGGAAATACTTGCTTGTGGAAGCCTGCGAGTACGTCAGTGCTAAGCAACTACGTCACGTACCAAATCTTCTTGGAAGCCGGATTACCTGCCGGCGTTATTTCATTCATTCCATCAACAGGAAAAGTAGCTGGTGAAGCTATTAATCACCCAGATTTCGGCGGGTTGCATTTTACTGGCTCCACGGCCACTTTCAATTCTTTATGGCGCCAAATTGGCTCTAATTTGGATAAATATCGTAGTTATCCACGTATCGTTGGTGAAACCGGTGGCAAGAACTTTCATTTGGTGCATCCATCAGCGGTGGACACAGATAGCGGCATTGATCACGTTGTATTCAACACAGTTCGCGCGGCCTTCGAGTACCAAGGACAGAAGTGCAGTGCTTGCTCCCGGGTGTACATACCTAAGAGCAAGGCTGGCGTTATCAAACAGCGGCTAGTTGATAATGTGAAGTCAATCAATATAGGTCAACCCGATGACTTCTCTACCTTCATGACCGCCGTCATTGATGCCAGCGCATTCAAAGACCACACCGGGTTCATCAACGGCGCCGAAGCCTCAAAAGACTGTGAGATTCTTGTTGGAGGTATGAAACTTTACTAATTATGTTGTTACTCTGTTACTTACTTACTTGCACAGGTACTTATGATGATAAAGTCGGTTACTTTGTGAATCCAACCATCATCGCCACCACTAATCCCTACTATAAGACAATGAAAGAGGAGATATTTGGTCCAGTATTAACGTTGTACGTGTATGATGACAGTGAAAGCGACTACTGGAGCAAGGTCTGCCACCTCGTGGATACGGCAACACCTTACGGCTTGACTGGATCATTGTTTGCCAAAGATAGAAAAGCATTGCAAGATGCAAGTGAGGCACTCCGCCACAGCTGCGGCAACTTGTATTTGAATGATAAAAGCACTGGAGCTGTTGTCGGTGAGCAACCATTCGGTGGTGCCCGTGCTTCCGGTACTAATGACAAAGCTGGTAGCCACTTGAATCTTCTGCGATGGGTGAGTGCCAGGACCGTCAAGGAGAACACGGTCAACCTCACCACCTACAAGTACCCGCACATGCAATAGTTTGTTAGTTGTTTCTTAGTTAAATAATCACTCAACACCGGTACCGGTATGGTTTCGGGCGATGAAAAATTTCTTTCAAGAATTTTTTTGTTCAATCTGTTAAGATGCGTCAAGGTGGCGGCGTTCAACAGTTTTCGTCAAACGAAGTGGATTTGATTGACGAGTTTGATGAGCCATATATCTTCCGAGTATCCCATCAAAATGTCAATCAGCAGAAAGATTTAGCGTATATGAAGTCTCTGGAAGCTCCTGCTCCTGTGCAGCAAGCAAACAGAATTGATAGTCACCCTCCTGTCTCCAATGGCTATTCCAGAGACTTGTCTTACATGGAGCTACTGAAAGTTCCAACGCAACACCCTGCCACTCAAAGTAATGATAACAATAAAACCCAATACTATTTTAATCACACAACGCCACAGATAGCTGTGCATTACCCTAATCATATGAATAACTTCAATAATAATAATAATAATAATAATAATAATGTATATACTGATCATAGAGTGTCGCAAGGAACTGTGCATCATTCTGCCAGTAATAATGTCTACAATGAATACTCTAACTCTAGGGAACTGATACACCATCAAACAGTTGATTTCGAAGTTGAAATACTCAAGATATTATACATGAATAGTTGGCGCAGTATAAATAACTATACCGCGTTCCCTAACCCAAATGTTTCTCCATTTTGTGTCACAGTGGGTGAGTGTGTTTTCAATTCGTTGCGCTATGATTATGGTATTTCCTTCATACCATTCCTGTCCAATGTATATAATAACTTCAGGGAAGCGCCGAGTATTAATGAAACAAACAGATGTTTCTTTTTACATCTCGCAGTCGGTATCAGAGTTCACCCCTTCATGTTACAAGCAGTTTTCCGCTCTCGTTCACGCATTTTACTCAGTGACGGTAGAAATGGTAGCAATGATTACTTAGCGTTAGAGCTTCTATTACAAAGTGTCTTGAACCCTGCTGACTTTGTTGACGCCAATGTTCTCTTCCACTTGTGGCCAGAAGAATTCAACTCTTGTAGAGTTTGCTTCATATCCGACACCGATAGATCAACGATATTTACTTGCTTTCGGAACAGTTCCGTGGCGCCAGTGCGGGATGTGATCATCCATTGTGACGGATCACACTTCACACTACTAGCATTTGATGTGAGTTTGGATCAGGTTTTGGCTGTTGCAATAGCCAATAATCACACAGTTAACTTCAATGAAATACCTGGTAGTCGATACTCTATGCAACGAGAGATCGAGAATATCATCAAATAGCTGCGTATCATCAGACAAAATTGGAAAAGAAGAACAAAATAAGTGTGAATTTGTAAGTTTAACTATTATACTCTGTACATCGACCATATTATACTATTATATTCTTAAGCAAATTTTTGGCAAGCATCAATAACGATTGATTCAGTAAGTTCGGAGCGATCAGTAGCTGCTACTTTAGTGGATACGCCAACAAGTGCTTTAGTCAAAGCGTCTTTTGAACCAGCATAAACCATCTTAGATTTAATTTTAGCAGTATCAGGTGCCCATGAGATAGATACTAATTTATTTGCGGGTCTACCGTCCTTGGTGGTGAAACTCATATCGTAAACGGCATAACGACAATCATCAGCAGGTAATAAATCAACAAATGATTCGAATGATGCTGATTTATCAGAACCGATTTTTTCAGTTACAATAGATCCATCAACGATAGCATAAATGATAAATTGACACTGGATACGTCCTAAAAATTAATAGTTTGTAAGTTAATGCTGATAAAAACATGATGCTGATAAATAGAGCAGAATAAAGGTGACTAGATCAGAAGAGTAACGCGTTGTCACATCGCTTTGATTATCGCCTATTAGTAACCGAATCTTAGCTAAACAGCGATAGATATCTTCCCAAGATCTATTTCCATAATTCTGCTCGAATTACAAGACAATTACTTACCTAACTTCATGTCATTGAATTGTGAAATTACTGCATCTGCGACTGTTACACCTGTTTGTGCCATTCTTCTATTGCGGGAAAGAAATTCTTTTTTTGGCTTTCTCGCTAGTCATAAACAAACAACCAGTGTTAGGGTTTTTCAGATTAAAAAAGAAGAGAGGAGTGTAACAAACTGAAGAAATGACATTCAAAAATATCGTATCGCTACTTGCGCCATCGTTTCTCTTATTATTACTCTTACTCTTATTCCTTTTCTTACTCTTACTCTTATTCTTCTTCGTTTTAAATTATATGTATAACTACAGTATCATATGTAATATCTTAACAACACCAACACTAACAACGCCAACAGTAAAACAATATCAATAGAAATAACAGCACCGATGACACGCGACCTATTCTGGGACCGGCCGCTCTTTGGCCTGTTTTTTACCAACAGCTCTGGAAACAAAACCTTACGTGGTGTTCGGTGAGAGGCTGCTTCAGTCATCCTCTTGCCTGTGACAATTAGCCTTGAAAATCTTCTGATAGACATAAAATGATAGATACTAAAAGTGTTAAACGATTCTTTGGGGTCAATACTGTGCGTGCTGTGCCATATATAGGTGGTACCATCATGACCATCAATTTTATCGTTTGTTGGGCAATACCTATATTCTTCATGGGTTCAGTATGGAAATATGGATTAAAATATCCATTAAAACCAGTTTATGAATGGTTTGAGAAAAATGAAAGCATAAGATCTTTCGCACATAATTATGTGTACAAAGGTATATTTACATTTTTGTATTTTTTTCATTCTTCCTTCATCACTCACACTTTTATTTACTACCAATTAGATAAGAGACATGCTGATTATTTCATAACATCAATACTGTTAGTCATAAGTAGTAGTATAGCATTAGGCACTGTGTTTTACTACCAGCTAACTCTTGGATATTTACCATACTGGTTAATAATTGCCTATTATTTCTCATGGGTCGGTGTTGGTGGCCGTATTATGGGAGCCGCCTATGCATTAGCGCATAAAGAAGGTCATAATCAAAATATGTACAGAGATTGGATTAAAAATTCAGTAGGGAATTTTTTTGAAAATTGGTTGGGATGTTTTTTTGGTAATGTTCCATACAATTTCTCAACGTCACATGTATTCATCCACCACGCATTAGACGGCGGGACTGGTGATACCTTCTACGAATGGGACATTGATCGAACCAATATTGGAGATTTCATGTTGTATGTGTATCGCATATTCCTCCACATGATCGGCTACTCCTCGTTGAAGTACTTCTCATCGCACAATGATTCAAGTCGAAGGGATAAGCTGACCAAAGGTGTTCGTATATACATCGCCGTCGGCTTGGCCGTGCTACTAGCAACGAAAGGATCGTTATCTTTTGTGTTCTGGATATACCTCCAACCACTCTTATGTATGACCTATTTTTTGGCGTTTTTAAATATTGGATTTCACGGTTTTATTGAATTCGATAGTAACGGCAAAAGTATCGAAGAGGTCAACTCTACCACCATCATCGAGGGTGAAGACGACTATTTCGGTGAAGACGACCACATGGCGCATCACTATCATGGTACCGTGTTTTATCAGGATTTAAAGGATCACCAAGCAAAACAATTAGAGAGATTTAAGGAAGTCAAAGCGTCAGTGTTCAGAGGGCTGTCCATCGTCGAGCTGTCCATCTTCATCCTGCTCGGTCTGTGGGACAAGTTGGCAGAGCATTACGTTGATTATTCAGGTAAATTAACCACGGAAGAGATCAAGAAAATGTTAAAAACTAGAGCAAAAACTACTGAAATTTCTTATGAAGAATACGAAGACTACTTGAGTAACCCCACTAGAGAGGCTCGTAAGAATATAACCGCAATGAAGAAGAAAGAATGATACCGCAAGTCGGGTAATATGCCAATTTATACATTTGTCACAAAGCGCATTTCAAAGCAAGATTAAAAGGTTTAGTACTTCGTCGTTCTCCCCGCGAACAATTAATTAATTACTTATTTTTCTTCCCTTTTTGTTTCTTTCTTCTGCTTACACACTCACTGCTGACATGCCGCAGGATGCGGCGCGGCATCCGATGCGCAGCTGGAATACCGGTGTGAACTTCAAAAGTTGAAGAAAAAAAGCGATACATCCCTGGGTTCCGACATTGTAGTGAGAAATATGTGTACTAGAGCACTGGCCTTGTGACTGTTGCATCGTTAACTGTTAACGGAGTGTTTTGTCGTGAAAATGTCTAAAAAGCGGACGAAACAAGAGACAGATATTCGCGTTCATCTCGTTGGCGCAAAGAAGACTAAAAATGACAGTGACGACGACAGTGTAGAGTTCGTCGAGTCGAAATCCTCTATAAAAGCGAGGCCAAGTACTTCGCGTGACACTAAAGTGTCTGATGTAACTAATTCTGTTCCGGCCACATCAAGTTCCACGGTATCTACAGGTCATTCTGCTGAGTTAAAGTCTTTTTTATCACGATTTAATATACAAGAAGTGAAATTTAACTCAAAATTAACCAAACCGAGTGATGTATTGGATAATTTGAATGCTTTAAGGAGTCAACAGATTTCTGTAACTCAAAAAATTCAAGAATTAAGTGTTATGCAACAACGACTTCATAATGATATTAGAAAAGCTACCACCAAGTATAATAAGGTCAGTAACTCTTCTCTGGCTGCCAAGGATGACATGCCGGTCGAAGTAGCCATGGAAACAGCATTCCCGGCAATTGATATTCGTGATATAAACAAGATTATCGCATCGAAGAGTGAGTGCAGTGCCACCAAATGTAATCCAAACAGCAAATTTTGGAACTTGTCTCATCTCCCAGCAAATTTCGATGAGCTAGTAGCGGGTCGGCTGCTGGATGAAAACAAAGATGTAAACCTAGATTTCAGCGAAACCGTGGAAGCTCTGCCGTCGGAGTCTGCACCATTCACTGAAGAGGTAACTCGACCTAATAAAGTTGCGCAGCTTATGGATATATTGGATAACACTTCGCCATCAGCAAAGACAACTAATGACGCAGTCAATGCAACGGAGAACTTTCTGTGGTCGTTGCTGTATGGCACCGACCTTGAAAATATAGTGTACAGTGACAATATGGAAGATCTAGTGACTGCGTGGTTACACAAGATACAGGGAAGTTCCAGTGACGCGTGCGATCCCACCGAGATTATACTGGCGTACTTGGACTACGCCAAGAGCTCGATGCGGACTGTGCTAGCTGGAGACATAGACGAGGAAACGCATCTAAGATTACTAGAGTTTTTATTGGAAATTGTTAGTAAACAGCAATTGTTGCATACTCGCATCGGCAACGTGACCAGCAGTACCGCTGACAACAGGGAGTTGCTGGACCTGCTGATGTGCGTAGGCAAGGTGCTGAATGACGGGTTGATAACCGCTATATTGCAGTATACCAATGCGCATAAGCAAGAAAGGATGAGTTTACTAAGCAGTGGTGGTAGCCGTAGTAGTAGTAACGATGTGAACCCGATAAGAGCGAGTAGTAGTAACGATGTGAACCCGATAAGAGCGAGTAGTAGTAACGATGTGGACCCGATAAGAGCGAGTAGTAGCAACGATGTGGACCCGATAAGAGCGAGTAGTAGTGGCGTCGGAAGTGCCAAGAAGCGCGATCTGACTACGATAGATCTGTCCGAAGACACATCCGCGCTATCGTATGCACCCGAAACAAGGCAAACAGTCCCTTCCTATGCTGCCACACCTACTGACAACCTTGTTGACACATCGCATGATCACTTCATGTATGAGCCTGACTCCTTCGATCTCGATGCAACCGCTACTCAGGAGTACTCTCCTACTATGTCGGTGGCTCAAGAACCTTCAAGAGAAGCCACGAGTCCCCTCACTGACACTCATAACTCCAGTGTTTTGTCCGTTGAAATAGTTGAAAATATCAATGCCCCGAAGAGCAAAGTCATCACTATGGATTTGACGCAACAAAGTGACGAGAATAACAGCAACACGGCGAACTCGGTGGAGACCATCATGCTGTCTGACGAAGAACCTTGTTGGGATGAGCTGCACTCGGACACGCTAGTTGCAATTGCAGAGTTACACGGTGTGTATGTACCCAATCTCACCAGGGAAAGGTTGGTGCGGTTGCTTGTAGCAGTATGGAAGCGGAAGACTCGTCCGTTGACTAGCAGTGCGTCCGTCAGTACAGCCCAGAGTAGTGAGCAAAGCAGCAAGGAGCAGCTCGTGAACTATATCCGCAATGACCCGGTCATCAGGGAGCAGATTCTATTCTATAACCCAATCAAAATTGATGACTTGCACTCGCAACTGGCTCGGAACAACATCAAAATTCATAAAAAAGAGCTGCAAGAGCACCTAGACTCGCTTCTGATATTCAACACGCTTGGGCACAAGAAGCCGAGGAGGGACCGTTAGAAGAGAATGTAGTTATGTTGATATTGTACGTATTGTATCTCTGTATAGTAACGCCGCGCGCCCTCACAGTCGCTATTACCCGCCTTCTTACTACTCTTCTACCGTCCAAGGGATTTCAACACACCACTCCGTACCGGTGCACATAGCTAAAAGCGAAGGAGTGTTGTGAGTGATAAAGTGCGAGAGCCAATGCGACTTCTAACCCTCGGCTCAGCGCACTCCTACGCAGCTCAAGCTCACTCCCGCGCAGGCTGCGCGCAAGCAGCTCACCCCGGCCCACCGGTACTAGTTGTTATGTTTTTGCAAAAATCAAGCAAAAAATTGCAAAAATAAAGGAAGAAATACTTCCCTGCAAAGGATTATGAAGAACAGTGATACTTCTGTCATGACTGATGCGTCATCTCAGGTGAACCAGTCCACCAGCAAGAGTAACGGAAGCTCTAAAGTTGTTAAAAAGGAAGTTAAACAGAGACGATCACACTCAACTCCATCATTTAAGGTTGCAAATGCTATATAGCAATCCCACACCAGTATTTACTTTGCTTACTTCATCTTTCATAGGTATCCTATAGCATTGCCCCCTCGCCAAAGGTGGTTGCAACCAACCCATACAAGAATGTGCAGTCAAAAGCATTATCACCAACCAAATCATTCAACGAGAAGTTAAGCTCACGACCACCTAGGTTATCACTTGATTCAAAGGTATTATTAAAACGAAAAACTTTATTCAGCGTGAATCATGATGAAACCTGGCCAGATACAAGTGCAGTACACTACAAGAAAGATAAAGTTCTGTACAAAATCTTCTTAGCCGAAGAAGAATTGAAAAAACTAAATGAAAAGCAAGAGAAAATTGTTAAACAGATAAAAGTAGAGAAAAAAGAGAAGAAGCAGACCCCCAAGAAGTCGGAGGTTGAGCTGTCCGAAGAGGAGCAGAAGCTGAACAAAATCTTGAAGGAAAAAATGGACCAAATAGGTATGCACTCACTCCTTCACTTACTTACTCACTCGCTTACTTACTCACTCACTCGCTTACCTACTTACTCACTCACTCACTTACTTACTAGCCAATTTAAAAAATAAAATCCAACAAGAACAGTTCAAGGTAATAGGCAAGCACTTGCCTCCATCCGATTCCGTGAAGAAAACCTCTGTGATCCGCAGAAGCAAGTCGTACTCACCCGTGCCGCGCCACCGATACCACATGCCGACCGAGTCCGTGGCGAGTCAGCCATGCGAAATGGTTGCAAGGAATAGGACCAACGGCGAATATTTAGTAGAAATTCTCCGCAATAACAAGAGTGAGAGACCACCAGCTGTAGTGGCATCAACAAAGAGAGGAAAGAGTGCACCATTCTTCCCCTTCGGTAATTCTAACGGTCGCAAGCTGACTCCTCGAGTGATCAAGATCCCAACAGCTGCGTCGAGTGAAGACATCGGACCTGCGAGTAGCAATGTGAAAGAGGATCAGCAAAGCAGCCTTGATGGGATCTCCAAGTCTGCCTTGGATGAGTTACGAGCATTTCGCATGCCGCCTGTGTACATACTACATATCTGCTCGATGTTGATGCATCTCTTGAGCAACAAAATCGAAAAGAAATCCAGCTTGAAATGGGACCAAATCCGCTCGCGCTTGAATATCAACGACTTGAAATCCCTAGATATAGCAAACTTGGATGATAAAGTAGTCAAGTACGTGCAGAATACACTTAAATCATGGGGAGTGGGTGTGGAATACATCACCAAGATAAGCCGAGCTGGCGGCTCCCTATATCAGTGGTTGTTGACAGTGATCACCATCCACGGAGCTAACGAATCTAACCGCGCCAACAAAAAAGTTGAAGCACCATCGCTACCTAGTGAGGCAAGTACCGTTGAAGAGGAAGACGATGACTTTGTGAGCGCACTCACGGAGACACAGAAGACCAAGTACTACGTCGCCCTGCAAAACATTAAGAAATTAACAAAAATTGATATTGATGAGATCAAATCCTTCAACAACCCACCGGTTCTCACGCAGAAGGTGTGCAGTCACGCGGTCTTATTACTGGGTTGGAAAAACCCTGCGGGATGCAGCAAAGCCCCGTCCTTCACCGAGTGTAAGAACTATATAAATTGGGATAAGTTCATCCGTTTGAACAAGGACATCATCCACATGGATAGGCTGAAAGCAGTGCGCATGCTGAGTCGGTTATACAAGTCCTTCGACCTGGAAGAGCACGACATCGCCTTCAACATCAGTCTTTCCACCGCGCATCTCTTCAGCTGGGTAAAGGGTGTGGTTGCTTACTCGGAAATTGTAAGAAAAGTGAATAGTAGTGAAAGCGTGTTACATCCCGCAGAGAAACGGCCGAAAATTGTTATCAAAAGAAGGCGGCGGGTCAAGAAGGCGGTCGTCCGCAAGACCCTGCTCTCCGAGTACGACTCCGTCAGCCAAGAGAGGGAAGCGAGCACGAACACCGATTAAACTTACAGTTATTTGTATTTAGTATTCAATCTACTTATTGTCTTGTCACCGTGCACTTGGGCATCTTATAACAGCTGGGAAGAAAGGTTGGAGAATTGGTCCAACGAATAGAGTGAGTCGACTGCGCCGCTAGACTTCTTCTTCTCTGCTTGATTACCTGCAGGTTTATATTGTAACGGAAGTTGTTTCTTCTTCACGGCAACATTCAATGGTTGTGCAGGTGCCTTGCGAGGCGCGTCGACCCTCGGTCTCGGTGCTGCCGCCTTGACATTCGCCGCGGTAATCTCCTTGACTCTATTCACGGGTGTGATGGCTTTATAAGAGCGCAAACCATGTCCTAACCCGTAGTTCTCGTCGTGCTGGGACGCCGTGTTGCTGAACTCTTCGATTTCATCGTACGGAGTACTTACTCCTTTGGTAGAGACAGAGTCGAGGAGGCAGCGGCGGTTGGTCTTGGCTTTGTTGCCGTGTGAATCTCGCGTATACCCGGGTGTGTTGTGGGGAGTTGTGTATGGCTCGTTGCTGTCGTATCTTCTCCCGATGGTGCTCAAGGACTCGTCCACTAGACGGAACCCTCGCTTCTTACTGCTGCTTGGAACAATCGCGTTGTCATTCAGTAATATGTGGAATGCCTCGGTAACTATATTCGTGTCTATCTTCAAGTCGTTGGCGCACTTGGCTATCGACACCACCTTGTTGTCATCGTCGTAGATGTAGTCGCGAACTCGCGCTAACTCTTTGGCTTTATGTGCTTCCTTCTGACAAAGCAACTCGGATACGTGTGATGATTGAGATAAGTTTACCTCGTCATCAACTCGCGCTTCCTTCTTATTGTCTGCGCCTGAGTCACTGGTATAGTCTCGGTCCGTGCCGGTGTAAGTGACATTCATGCTCACGTGGTTGGTGGTAACCTTGTCGATGCACACAGTGTATGGCTTGCCGGTTAATATGTCAAATACTTGGTCGCTTCTGGCTCGTTCAAAGTATTTGGGCTCGTAATCAATTGGAGTGGAATCGTTGTAAGTCAAGATAAACGAAATGTATCTATGAGTGAGTGAGTGAGTGAGAGAGGGCAGATATAGCTGTTGCGATGATGAACCTGTCATTTGGTAGCTCATTTAAGGTAGTTGCAAACTCTGATAGCGATCTAACAAACTTTTGAGATTGTAATTGCACATCTGCAATAGTGCCAAACTTTATTCCATTCATCGCCACGGGTTCACTGCTATTGCCATAGTCAATAGCAAAGTCATATGTCTCTACAGTCTCATCTAGTTCGTCCAAATCCTTGGTGAATATAACAAACTTGATGTTTTTGAGGTAGCCGAGATCTAATGAAGCGAATATACCCAATTCTAGTAGTTGTAAAGTAGTGAGTAAGTGAGAAGATGTGAGTTACAATTTCAAATCGGGTACCTAGGTAGTTCATCAGTCGAAAAGCTTGCTGATTTCTTGATTTCAATTTGCCATTTTCGTCAATGTTCGCACTCATCAATCGATAAATCGTTGTGTCACCAAGATATTCACGAGAAAAACATTCATTTTGAAATAATTTACGAATTTTTGCAATTGACGATATGGCAATGCGCATCATGTTCTTGACAAGAGTCGTGCTTTGTGTCTGTGTCAATGCTTCATGTTGAGTTGTTTTGGACTGCACCTTTGACATCTTGCTATGCTCCTTCTATACGTACTCACTCGAAGAGGCTTTCTTTTTCTTCTTCAAATGTTGTGATTTGAAAAATTCAAAATCGCGGTTCCGGGTCACAAAATCCGCGGGAACTGTTAGCTCGGTGGAAATCCTGGAAAAAGGAAAGATTGTGGGCCAATTTCGCTGTGATTGGTGCGAAACATGAAGATCCTGTACTCGGTCGTAGCCCGTCAGACTCAGGTCTTGGCGGAGTTTACCTCAACCACCGGCAACTTTCAGACAATCACAAGGTAAGTTACATAGACACTCGCTCGCTCAAGCTTCGTTGCTGCTGCTCCCTTCTCCATCACTCCACTCACTAAAACATTCATTAATCACATTTAATTATAGGGTGTTGTTAACAAAAATCCCTGCTGGTGATACTAAGATGTCGTATGTATATGACGAGTATGTATTTCATTATATTGTTGAAAATAATATCATCTATATGTGTATGTGCGATGACAAGAACAAGCGAAGAATACCGTTTGCGTACTTGGATGATATCAAACAAAGATTTAAAAGTGCTTATGGAGATCGTGCACAAACTGCTCATGCATTTGCAATGAACGATGATTTTGGTCGTGTATTACAAAAGCAAATGGATTATTATAACAGTTCAGAAGCTGACTCCTTTGCTCAAGTGAATAGTAAACTAGATGACGTGAAGAACGTGATGATGCAGAATATAGAAATGGTACTTGAAAGAGGTGAGAAATTAGAACTTTTAGTTGATAAAACAGAAAGATTACAAGCTCAAGCATTTCAATTTGTGAAGACCTCGCGCCAGTTGAAGATCCAAATGTGGTGGCGCAAAGTGAAGTTGTATCTCTTGATATTTGTCATACTCTTTGTTATATGCATCATTATAGCAGCGGTCATATGCGGTCCAAATTTTAAAAAATGTAAGTAAAATGGTCTCGTAACATCCTCGTGAGTAGGTGCATGAGTAGGTGCATGAGTAGGTGCATGAGTAGGTGCGATTGTATTTTATAATAAATGACACAATATACAAGCTAAATATCCATTTCAATGCCCTCCTTGATGTCGCATTCCTCGCCATCCTCGTCGTTCCTCCGTCTCTCTTTGAACTTGGTCTTGGTGTGTGTGCTCTTGTACTTCTTGCACGACTTTATTGCGTCGGCGAGTACTGCAGCGCGGAGTATGTTGATGTTTGACCGACGCAAGAAGGACAAACACTCCAACACACAGCCATTCTCTAGTCCGTTGATATAGGCATGCAGTGCGTGCCTCAGCAGCACATTGATGCCGTGCACCACGAACAAGGTATCCTGATCCCCGTCGTTGACATACGTACTCATTACTATCTGAAACGTTAGTTGTTCTAAATCCATATTACTTAACTGCTGGAAAACGCAGAATCCGATCTTGATTGGTCCTATGACGTTGATTTCCTTCGGGCAAGGATGGCTCACGCAGTAGATGGACTCGTTCTCTACCCGCTGTGTGCCGGAGAACACGTCGTACGCGGTGTGTCGCACGGTATCCCTACTGCTGTCCCGCAGTGCCTCGGAGGTGATCGCCGTCTCTTGAAACAGTGCAGAGTACAATGCGGAGTAAGTGCGACGTCGACTTCGATGTGAACGGTTTGGTGAGCCTGTTGAGCCAAAATCTGCGGTGTCAGGACGAAACCACACGCTGCTGTTACCGTTAGCATTGCCGATGAGCCCCGCGCTTTCAAGACGAGTCAGCGACTGCAGTATCAATTTAGTATGTTCAATACTAACGCTGGTCTCTCTGTTAGCTAGCTGCTCGGAGGACAGCATCGAGTGGTGCCACCACTTGCGGTCACTCAAGTGGTTTTCAACTTCCGTATTGAGCAGACTCACTTCTGTTAGCAGCGAGTGCTCGTCTGGCAAAGACGCGCCGACGGGGCTCGCGCGTGGTACTGACTTGTCGGTGGGCGCCATAGCAGAGCACGGCGACCCGATTGTCAAAGCCATGCTGCGGCAGAGGGACCACGCCAACTTCGCTGCTTCGTGAGGATATCCAACACACGTTGACTCGCCGGTACGACTGCAATGCTGCGTGTAAGAAAGCCAACGGCTCTCGAAGCTGTCAGCGAGTATCTTCAGATATGTCGCACTAGAAATATAGTTGAAATGCTTCAGGAGATAAGCGAGGTATAGCGCATCGGTACTGCAAACGTCGTTACTGACCCACGTGATCGCATCATGCAAGCTAGCTGCGTCGCTGTTTCTTCCACTGCTTGCGCACATATTCTTGGTATACAAGTGATAATACATGCACCTACCGAGTAGCGTGCTGCGGTCACTAATAAGTGGGATTGTCGCCGTGAGCTCGTCCATGTGCTCCTTCAAGTTGCTATATACAGTCGACGAGTGCTCCAACGCATGTTGCGCCCGCCCGATCCCGATCAGATACCCGACATACATGTAGTGCACAGTTAGCTGGGTTACCATGTCGTGCGAATCCACGATCCCGGTGATTATTGCCGCGTAATCTTGCTTCACTTTGTTTGCCTCCGCGAGTATATCGTTAACATCGTCATTCAACTCGTCATTGGGATCGCGATCTTGTCCATCACTCAACGAGGACAGCTCACTGTCGCTATCCTTCTCCTCGCTGCGCCTTTCAAACGCCATGAAATATTTACATACCAATATCGGTGTCTGAGTGAGTGAGTGAGTGAGTGAGTAGGTGAGTGAGTGAGTGAGTGAGTGAGTGAGTGAGTGAGTGAGTGAGTAAGTAAGTAAGCATGAGTGAGTGAGTGAGTGAGTAAGTCCGCCT
>JACCDO011836138.1_pt1 | contig 21033 bp, 20 predicted proteins | sample 7446101 | NCBI WGS metagenome assembly JACCDO01 (sample SAMN15323440, study PRJNA562643) | freshwater metagenome | isolation source: river surface water | place: USA:Blue River Watershed | collected 2017-08-16
AAGCGTAACAACGTTGTGTTGTCGCGTCGTGCTGTGCTCGAAGCTAGCATGGGTGAAGAGCGTCAGAAGCTCCTCGAAAACCTGCAAGAAGGTTCGATCGTCAAAGGCGTGGTCAAGAACATTACTGACTACGGTGCATTCGTTGACCTCGGTGGTATCGATGGCTTGTTGCACATCACCGATATGGCATGGCGTCGCGTGCGTCACCCTTCGGAAGTTCTGACCGTTGGTCAGGAAGTCGAAGCAAAAGTGCTCAAGTTCGATCAAGAAAAGAGCCGTGTTTCGCTTGGCGTCAAGCAACTTGGCGAAGATCCATGGGTGGGTCTCGCACGTCGCTACCCACAGGGTACGCGTCTGTTCGGTAAGGTCACGAACCTCACCGACTACGGTTCATTCGTTGAAGTGGAAGCTGGTATCGAAGGCTTGGTTCACGTGTCAGAAATGGACTGGACCAATAAGAACGTCGACCCACGCAAGGTTGTGACGCTCGGCGAAGAAGTCGAAGTCATGGTCCTCGAAATCGACGAAGACCGTCGCCGTATTTCGTTGGGTATGAAGCAGTGCCGTCAGAATCCATGGGAAGAGTTTGCAGCAAACTTCAAGCGTGGCGACAAAGTGCGCGGCGCGATCAAGTCGATCACCGACTTTGGTGTGTTTGTTGGCTTGGCCGGTGGCATCGATGGTTTGGTTCACCTCTCGGACTTGTCTTGGACTGAGACTGGCGAAGAGGCCGTGCGCAACTTCAAGAAGGGCGATGAGCTCGACGCAGTTGTTCTTGGTATTGACACCGACAAAGAGCGTATTTCGCTCGGCGTGAAGCAACTTGAAGGCGACCCCTTCAATAACTTCGTAGGTACGTACGATAAGGGTGCCGTTGTTCCAGGCACCGTGAAATCGGTTGATGCCAAAGGCGCAACAGTGACATTGTCACTCGACGTCGAGGGCTACTTACGTGCATCCGAAATCGCTTCGGGTCGTGTTGAAGATGCGACAACGGTACTCAAGGTTGGCGACAACGTCGAAGCCATGATCATCAACGTTGATCGCAAAACGCGTTCGATTCAGTTGTCGATCAAAGCACGCGACAATGCTGAAACTGCTGACACAATGCAGCGTATGACTGAAGCAAGTGCTTCGTCGGGCACGACCAACTTGGGCGCATTGCTCAAGGCGAAGCTCGATCAGGCGCGTGACACTGAATAACATCTGTGACTAAGTCAGAGCTCATCGCAGCGCTTGCAGCCCGTTATTCTCAACTGGCTGCTCGCGACACGGATTACGCCGTCAAGACCGTTCTTGATGCAATGACCCAGGCACTTGCCGAAGGTCAACGCATCGAGATCCGCGGTTTTGGTAGCTTTTCTTTGTCTGAGCGTGCGCCGCGGGTGGGCCGTAATCCTAAGTCCGGTGAACAAGTGTTGGTACCTGGTAAACAGGTGCCACACTTTAAGGCGGGTAAAGAATTGCGAGAACGTGTTGATTTAGCAGATGAGCAGCCAGTCTTGGAAGCTGTGAATCGAAAAACCGCCTAATTGGCGGTTTTTTTTATCAAGTCTAGTAGCAGGACGCTTACAATCTTCTTTTGCCTATTTGGAGCATCAGTCATGCGTTACATCGTCTGGGCTTTGCGCTTGATCGTTTTTTTGGCCGTACTGTTATTTGCGCTAAAGAATACGGACCCCGTCGGAGTCACTTTTTACGGTGATTGGGCCATACAGGGTGTACCACTGATCGTGGTGATGCTGACCACCTTTGTGTTAGGAACTGTATTTGGTTTGTTGCTGACGGTGCCGGGATCCTTACGTCGCCGGCGCGAACTCGCACGCCTGCGTAAGGAATTAGAGCGCATTCAGGCGGCGGTGAATCCTGATGCGAATGCGCAGACACCTCCAGAGTTATTGATGCCGATGTCGCCGCTTTGATGCATGTCACTGCAAACCGTAATTAACTGCTTTAGGAAAGCTCGTGGATTTTGAAGCTTGGTGGCTGATATTCGTGCCGTTGCTGTTTGCCTTGGGCTGGCTCGCTGCGCGCTTTGATATCAAACAAATGCTATCGGAGACGCGTAACTTACCCGATTCGTATTTCAAGGGACTTAACTTTCTGCTCAACGAAGAGCCTGATCGCGCGATTGATGCTTTTGTTGAAGTAGCCAAGTTAGATTCTGAGACAACGGAGTTGCACTTCGCGCTAGGAAGTCTATTTAGACGTCGCGGAGAGATGGAACGTGCCATTCGCGTACACCAGAGCCTGTTGTTTCGCTCGGATCTGCCTGTAGCCCAGCGTGAGCATGCTCAACATGAACTCGCCCAGGATTATTTGAAGGCGGGCATGTTAGATCGCGCGGAAGAGGCTTTTGCCGTACTCAAGCAAACATCGTTCGCGTTGCCTGCGTTGCGTGCCTTAATTCGTATTTATGAATCAGAGCATGATTGGGGGCGTGCGATCGAGGCCGTGGATAGCCTGCGTAAGTTAGTGGATGAGCCAGTGCCGCAGCTTGTCCACTACTACTGCGAACAAGCGCAGGCTGCGCTCGCAATCAAGCCTGATCCAGATATTCAGGCTGCGCAGCAGGCATTGAACCAAGCTATTCGTGCTGCTGATGCAGCGCAAGTTACCCCAGAGTCTCCTGCGCTGGTGCGCGTTGCGATGATTCGTGCAGGGATCGCGAGCTCCTTGAAAGATGGTGTCGCCGCCCGTCAACACCTAGAGTCGATTCTCAAAAATTCTCCGGAGTTTGCCGGTTTGATTGCGCAGGACTTGCTGACACACTACAGCGCAGCAGGTGAGGCTAACGCTGGGCTGACTTTGCTTCGTGCGCACTATGAGCAGTATCCATCTTTGGATTTATTTAACGTCGTGTTTCGTGCAATGCGTACACAGCAAGACGCGGCTAGCGCTTGGGCTTTTGCACGTACCTCGCTTCAGAGCCATCCCTCTTTGCTTGGTCTAGACAGATTTTTAGAGGCTGAGCTCGCACAAGCACAGCATGGCAGCACGACTAGCAACTCATCTCACGTTCCAGCCCCTGGCGCAGACCTGGTGCTTCTGCGCAGCTTGATTAATCGTCATACACAGCGCTTAGATCGTTATGTTTGTCGCAGCTGCGGTTTTCAAGCCCGACGCTATTACTGGCAGTGCCCGGGGTGCAATGCTTGGGAAACTTATAAGCCCCGTAGATTGGAAGAAATTGAATGAAACCGTTTCCAAAAGCAGCCATCGCGAAAGCACGCGTTCTGGTGGTCGGAGATGTCATGCTCGACCGTTATTGGTTCGGCGAAGTTGAGCGTATTTCACCAGAGGCTCCAGTCCCAGTTGTGCATGTCGCTAAGCGGGAAGACAGACTGGGTGGTGCTGCAAACGTTGCGCGTAACGCGGTCGCGTTAGGTGCGCAGGTAACATTGGTTGGCCTAGTCGGAGAGGACGAGGCGGCAACGCGTGTAAATACATTGCTCACTGAGGCGGGTGTCCAGGCGCATCTAGTTACCGATCCTCATCACCCAACAACTCTTAAGATGCGTGTGTTGGGCCGTCAGCAGCAGCTGTTACGTATCGACTTTGAGGAAAAGCCGACACCTGCCTTGCTCGACTCCTTAGCAGATCGTGTGGCCTCTCTGTTGGCCAAACACGACGTCGTCGTGTTCTCTGACTATGCGAAAGGAGCGTTAGCTCAGGTCGAAAAGCTAATCGCAATGGCACGAGAGAAGGGCCTACCAATTTTGGTCGATCCAAAAGGTAGCAATTATCAGCGTTATCGTGGAGCGACACTGGTCACCCCTAATCGCAGCGAAATGCAGCAGGCCGTTGGCCAATGGCATACGGAAGCTGAGTTGAGCGACCGTGCACAAGCTTTACGTGCTCAGCTTGAGCTTGATGCGTTGCTCGTGACGCGCTCCGAGCAGGGGATGACACTTTTCACAGAGACGGGAAGTGACCATGTTGATGCGCAGGCGCACGAGGTATTTGATGTCTCAGGGGCTGGCGATACGGTGTTGGCAACGTTGGCGGTGATGCGCGCCGCAGGGGTGCCTTGGTCTGAGTCCATGCGATGGGCGAACCGAGCTGGTGGTATCGTGGTGGGTAAGTTAGGAACGTCTATTGTGACCGCAGGAGAACTCGCATGATTGTTGTAACTGGCGCAGCTGGCTTTGTGGGCAGTAATATCGTGCGTGGCTTGAATCGTCGCGGGCATACTAATATTCTTGCTGTCGATGATCTGACCGATGGCGATAAGTTCGTCAATCTCGTTGGCGGTCAAATCGCAGATTACATGCACAAGGATGATTTTCGGCGAGGAGTCCTCGAAGGATTTTTGCCGGGGGTGCGCGCTGTATTTCATCAAGGTGCCTGCTCGGATACGACTGAGCGTAACGGTCATTTCATGATGGACAACAATTACCGGGTTACCCTGGAGTTGTTCGAGTATTGTCAGTCGCACAAAATCCCATTTATTTATGCGTCGTCGGCTGCCGTGTATGGTGCAGGACCGGTCTATGTTGAAGACCTCGCGAATGAACGCCCATTGAATGTCTACGGTTATTCAAAGTTTCTGTTTGATCAGGTCGTGCGTGCTCGGATGAAGTCCCTGACTGCGCAAGTCGTAGGGCTGCGCTATTTCAATGTGTACGGTCCTCAAGAGCAGCATAAAGGACGGATGGCATCCGTCGCTTTTCACAACATGAATCAATTTTTGGCTGAAGGGCATGTGCGATTATTCGGCGGCTGGGATGGTTACGCCGACGGAGGACAGATGCGCGACTTCATCTCTGTCGATGATGTGGTGGATGTCAATCTTCACTTTCTAGATCAATCTAAAGTGTCGGGTATTTTCAATTGTGGGACGGGTCGTGCGCAGCCTTTCAACGACGTGGCGAGTGCTGTCGTCAATGCGATGCGCGGTATTCAGGGCAAGCCCGCACTCTCGCTCGAAGACCTCGTTAAACAGGGGATGCTGCGCTATGTCGAGTTCCCTGAAGATCTGAAGGGTCGTTATCAAAGTTATACCCAAGCTGATATCAGCGCCTTACGTCGGGCCGGCTTTACTGCGCCCATGCGTGATGTTCAAACGGGCGTGACAGAGTACGTAAGAGCGTTACACGCACCAAGGTAAATTCCCAGTGGCTTGTTTTGTGATCAAGCCACGCATTGCGACGCCTATTCGCTCAACATAGCGCAACGTAAGCAGGATTCAACTCGGATCCTGTTTGAACGTTCACCTCCAGGATGCGCTATGAACCCATTTCTTGTCGACCCCGTTGCAAAACCGCTTAGCACTGCCGTACTCAAACAGTGGAATACCACTGCATTTGTCCAGGGCAAGCGACGGCCTTTTCGTTATCGCGCTGGCAGATTGGTGGTGGCTGCTGCAGGTCTAGGTGCCGGTTTGAGTGCTGGATTCTCCGCCTACGCGCTAGATGTCAATGCTGCTTCATTAACGGAGTTGGAGAAGTTGCGAGGCGTGGGTCCTCGGACTGCACAAATGATCATCCAAGAACGCATGCGTGCCGGTGCGTTTGAATCATTTGCGGATTTATCTGATCGTGTACGAGGACTGGGTCCGCAGCGAGTGAAGTCGTTACAGAGTGCAGGATTGCGGGTGGGGGTGGCGAGTGATCAATCGGCTGTGTCGCGGCCGAGTACGTCGGTCCCGGATATCAGCGCGAGCGTCAGGTCGACAGCGACTCGCGACGCCGTCACCCCCGTGGTCATGCCCGGCGTAATAATCCCTGTGGAAAAAAAGTGATCGGATAGCAGATCGGGCCATTTTCGGTATGATTGATCTTATGAAAACCTATCCCACCGTTGAAAATGCCGTCGGCCAAACTCCGCTCGTCCGACTCCAACGCCTCCCTGGCGTCGTCGCAACATCGCGCGGAAATATCGTGCTTGGCAAGCTAGAAGGCAACAATCCTGCGGGCTCAGTCAAAGATCGTCCTGCGTTGTCCATGATTCTCGGGGCTGAGGCTCGGGGTGAAATCAAGCCAGGTGACACGCTCATTGAAGCAACAAGTGGCAATACGGGTATTGCGCTGGCAATGACTGCTGCGATGCGCGGGTATAAGATGATTTTGATCATGCCCGATAACTTGTCTGTCGAGAGGCGCGCCTCGATGGCAGCCTACGGTGCAAAGCTGATTTTGACTCCTGCTAGTCAAGGGGGCATGGAGTACGCTCGCGATTTGGCTACAAAGATGCAGGCTGAAGGGCAGGGTAAGGTGCTGGATCAGTTTTCCAACCCTGATAATCCGCTCGCTCACTTTAAAACGACTGGGCCAGAGCTCTGGGAGCAGACCGGTGGTGAGATTACTCACTTCGTGAGCGCCATGGGTACGACTGGTACGATCATGGGCGTGGGTCGGTATTTAAAATTAAAAAATCCGGATATAAAAATTGTTGGCGCTCAGCCTGCCGATGGTTCGCAAATTGCCGGTATCCGGAAATGGCCTGAGGCGTACCTGCCCGCAATCTACGACCCGAGCTTGGTCGATCAGTTTGAGTTGATTGAGCAAAAAGATGCCGAAGCGATGGCCCGTCGGCTCGCCGCCGAAGAGGGGATTTGTGCTGGCGTCTCAGCGGCGGGCGCCTTAGTTGCCGCGCTTCGTGTCGCAGAACGCGCCCAGAACGCCACTATCGCTTTCATTGTGTGCGATCGCGGCGACCGGTATTTATCGACGGGCTTGTTTGATGAGCAGACCTGAATGACTCAACACTAGGGCTTGCCAAGCTCAGTGGCTAGATCTGCAACCGAAGCAGCGTAGAAATAACTACGGTTGTATTGGGTGATCGTAAAGAAGTTTTGTGTCGCTGTGCGTAACTCAACGGTTCCCGCTGACTCCTCTGGTAGGTCAATAACACCCAGCGCAGAGCGCATCCACGGACCTTCTGCTGCGCCCGGCGCGAGGCGTGCGCCCGCGGCGCGTAATTGTGGCCAATCAAGCGTCGGCTTGAGACCACCATCGACTAGTTTGCTTGCCGAGGCGGGTAGAGTCACCGGTGCAAAAACCGGCAGACCTCGTTGCCAGCCGTGCTCCACTAAAAAGTTTGCCACGGACATAATGGCATCGGGCACGCTGCCCGACAGGTTGATTTGCGTCGTACCGCTTGCGCTCACCGCAAAGCGTTTGATACTGCCAGGCATAAATTGTGGAATGCCAATAGCGCCTGCATACGAGGCTTTAATCGTACGCGCGTCAATACGGCCAGTTAGATCGAGCTCAATCAGGTCGGCGAGCTGGTTACGAAACAGCTCTGCGCGGTCAGGTCGTTTGGGGTCGGCGTAGTCGAAGGCGAGCGATGCTAGCGCGTCCAGGGCCCTGAAATTTCCTTGACTGCGTCCATACAATGTTTCGACCCCAATAATGGCGGCAATAATGTTTTCAGGGACGCCGTAGCGCTCAGATGCGCGTTTGAGCTCGCTGGAATATTGCTCCATGAAGGCACGCCCCTGATTAATACGAATCGGCTCGACAAACCGTCCGCGGTATTGCTTCCAGCTGCGCGGCGCGCGTGGTTGTCCCACGGCTGGTGGTGTAACGATACGGATCACTGCTTCGTTATAACGTGCATCGTTGAGTAGGGCGAGCACCGCTGGTTCGGAGAGATTGCGGGTCTTGGCCAACTCGATTCCAAATCGTTGCATCGCGGCGCGACGTGTTGCAGGTGTGTGCCCTGCAGCAGGCGGTAAGTGGTTTGCGAGAGCGCTGTTATCGGTCGACTTGGGCGCCGTGGCAGCAGGGGGGGTATTCACGCTATTGTTATTGGCGTCAGCGGGCGGGCGGCTAGGGCTCGAGCACGCGCTCAGGAGCGCGGCACATCCCAACAACGAGGCGAGGCGATACATCGGAAGCATAAATATCCCTTATGTTTTGATACGTCTATGATACCCGCCAGCCCAACCGCTTTAGGGCTATCTGAGGACGTTCCGCATATCCGGTAAAATCCATGAGGAATCGGAGTTTACCGAGCTGTTTTTATCTCTGGAGATCGCTGGATGAAGGTGCTTGTGCCTGTAAAACGCGTCGTGGACTACAACGTCAAAGTACGCGTCAAGTCGGACCAGTCAGGTGTCGATATTGCAAACGTCAAAATGTCGATGAATCCTTTCGATGAAATCGCCGTTGAGGAAGCGACGCGCTTAAAAGAAAAAGGCGCTGCGACCGAGGTTGTCGCGGTGTCATGTGGTGTTGCGCAATGTCAAGAAACATTGCGTACAGCGATGGCGATTGGCGCGGACCGCGGGATTTTGGTCCAGACCGATGCTGAGCTACAGCCACTTGCGGTCGCCAAGCTGCTGAAAGTGCTCGCAGACAAAGAGCAACCGCAACTGATGATCTTGGGTAAGCAGGCGATCGACGACGATGCAAACCAGACAGGGCAGATGCTCGCCGCATTGTTAGGTTGGTCGCAGGCCACATTTGCCAGCAAGATCGAATTGCTTGACGGCATTGCCCGTGTCACGCGTGAAGTCGACGGTGGTCTCGAAACAATTGATCTGAAGTTGCCCGCGATTGTCACAACGGACCTGCGCTTAAATGAGCCACGTTACGTGACCTTGCCAAACATCATGAAAGCAAAAAAGAAGCAGCTCGATACCGTCACGCCTGAAGAGCTCGGCGTTGATGTTGCTCCACGCCTGAAAACTCTCAAGGTTTGTGAGCCTGCTGGGCGCTCGGCAGGTGTCAAGGTGCCCGATGTTGCGGCGCTTGTTGATAAACTCAAAAATGAAGCCAAGGTGGTTTGATTATGTCGATACTTGTCATCGCTGAACACGATAATGTTCAACTCAAAGGTGCTACGCATAATGTCGTGGCTGCTGCGGCCAAAATTGGTGGCGATATCCATGTGCTGGTCGCTGGTGCGAATGCGCGTGCGGTAGCCGATCACGCTGCTAAATTAGCCGGTGTCTCGAAGGTGTTGCTCGCTGAGTCCCCCGCTCTGGCAGACGGCCTGGCTGAAAACGTTTCTGAGCAGGTGCTGGCACTAGCGCCGGGCTATAGCCACATCCTTTTCGCTGCAACTGCTTCGGGCAAAAACGTTGCTCCTCGTGTTGCTGCGCGTCTGGATGTTGCTCAGATCTCTGAGATTCAAGCCGTCGACTCAGCCGACACCTTCCAGCGTGCGATCTACGCAGGTAACGCGGTTGCTACCGTGCAGTCAACAGATGCCACAAAAGTGATCACGGTCCGCACAACCGGTTTTGATGCGGTGGCTGAGTCAGGTAGTGCAGCGGTTGAAGCTGTCGCTGCTGCCACTGGCGCCGGTCTCTCGACGTTTGTTAGCCGCGAGGTTGCCAAAAGCGATCGTCCCGAATTGGCTGGTGCGAAGGTTGTTGTTTCCGGTGGCCGCGGCATGGGTAGCGCGGAAAACTTTAAGATTCTGGATCCGCTTGCCGATAAGCTTGGGGCAGCGCTTGGTGCCTCACGTGCTGCTGTGGACGCAGGGTACGCACCAAACGACTGGCAAGTAGGGCAAACTGGAAAGATTGTGGCACCACAGCTGTACGTGGCGATCGGTATTTCCGGTGCCATCCAGCACTTAGCTGGAATGAAAGACTCGAAAGTCATTGTGGCCGTTAACAAAGACGCTGAGGCACCTATTTTTGGTGTGGCAGATTACGGCTTGGTCGCTGACTTGTTTCAGGCTGTTCCCGAGTTGGTGACAACTCTTTAATTGGGCTAATTTTGGCTCAGTCGCATTAAAATCCCGTCTGTTTTGACGGGATTTTTTTTACCTCTACGGTTGATTAAACATGACATTTCGCGCGCCAATTGAAGATTTTCAGTTTGTGTTTAAACACTTATCAGGGCTGCCGCAATTATTAGAGCTCCCCGTCTTCTCTGAAGCGCAGTTCGATTTAATCGATGCAGTCCTTGAGGAAAACGCCAAGTTCACTGAGGAAGTTGTGGCACCGACGAATCGTATAGGTGATTCGCAGCCGCCGGTGTGTCAACAAGGTGTTGTGACAATGCCTAAGGCCTTTCATCAGGCATTTACGCACTTCACGCAAGGTGGCTGGCAGGGCTTGCGTCACCCACAGCAATGGGGCGGGCAGGGCTTGCCTAAAGCACTCGCGACCGCAACAACTGAAAATCTGTATGCGGCGAACGTTGCGTTTTCTTTGTGTCCGATGTTGACCGATGGGGTCATTGAGGCGTTGCTGCTCGAGGGTTCTGACGAGCAGAAGCGTACCTATGTAGAGGCATTGGTCGCAGGGAAGTGGACAGGCACAATGAATCTGACCGAGCCTCAGGCAGGTTCAGATTTATCGATGGTTGCGACGCGTGCGCAACCCCAGCCTGATGGAACGTATCGTTTATTTGGTCAGAAGATATACATCACTTATGGCGAGCATGATCTGGCCGAGAACATCATTCATCTGGTTCTCGCGCGTACCGCTGACGCACCGCCGGGTGTAAAAGGGCTGTCGTTATTCGTTGTGCCGAAATATCTCGTGAACGCAGATGGCTCTTTGGGTCCGCGCAATGATGTGTGGTGTGCGTCAATTGAGCATAAGCTGGGTATTCACAGTAGCCCCACGGCCGTGTTGTTGTTTGGTGATGGAAAGGGCGATGTCGGCAACGGTGCGATCGGAACGCTTGTTGGACAAGAAAATCGTGGCCTTGAGTACATGTTCATTATGATGAATGCTGCGCGGTTCGCGGTTGGTGTTCAAGGTATTGGGGTCAGTGAAGCGGCCACGCAAAAGGCATTGTCTTACGCGCGTGATCGTATCCAGAGTCGGGCCATAGAGGGCTCGGCCGGAGCCGTTGCGATTGTGCAGCATCCCGATGTGCAGAGAATGCTTTCCACGATGCGTGCGCTAACCCAAGCGGCGCGCGCGATTGCATGTGCCGCTGCTGTTGCCGATGATTTGAGTGTGGAGCATCCCGATGCTCATGTGCGGCAACGTAACCAAGCGCTCTACGACTATCTCGTTCCTGTCGTGAAAGGATTTTCGACAGAGTGCTCGCTGGAGGTGAGCTCGCTCGGCATACAAGTGCACGGTGGGATGGGTTTTATCGAAGAAACCGGCGCAGCTCAGTTCTATCGTGATGCACGTATCTTGACTATTTACGAAGGAACAACAGCGATCCAGTCTAACGATTTGGTTGGGCGTAAAACCTTGCGTGATGGGGGCGCGCAAGCGCGCGCTTTACTGGCAGAAATTCGTAGTTCAATCAAACAGGTTCAGGAAGCGGCGCAGAGCGCTGCAGCGAGTGAGCAACCCGGCCTTAAGCTGATTGCCGATCAACTAGCGCTCGCTGCAGATGCGTATGATCGTGCGATTCAATACTTGCTCGACCAGGCGAAAGAAAATATTCGTGCGGTTTACGCGGGGAGCGTCCCCTACTTGATGTTGACAGGCTATGTTCTAGGCGGTTGGCAGCTGGCGCGTGCGGCGCTTGTGTGTGCAGACCCGCAACCAAACGGAATTGATGAGCAGTTCGCTCGAGACAAATTCGCAACAGCTGTTTTCTATGCCGGTGCAATACTGCCGCGCGTGCAAGCACTGAGTGCAGCCATGCTGCAAGGAGCGATCATTGATGATGTTCTCAGTCGCTCAGCCTTGCAGCATTAGACCTATGCTCAACGGTTAGGGCAGGATTGCGTCTAAGCTAGTGTTGACCTCGATCAAAATCGGTGTGCGTTGATTGAGCGCTGCTTGAATCACGCCATCGATTTCAGTTTTCTCGGTAATCCGAGCAGCCTGCATGCCAAAGCTCTTGGCCAGGCTATGAAAGTCTGGATTGAACAGAGTGGTGCCACTGACTCGACCAGGATAGCCGCGCTCCTGATGCAGTCGGATCGATCCATAACTTGCATTATTCGATACGATAAATACGATTGGTAACTTGCGTTCGACGGCAAGAATCATTTCATTGCCAGTCATGAGGAATCCGCCATCGCCCACCATGCAGATTGTGGTGCGTGTGGGTTCGCGTAGCGCACATGCAAGCGCCGCGGGAGTTCCGTAACCCATCGCGCCCGCTAGTGGTGCCATCAATCGTTGACCTGTCTTAAACGTAAAGTGACGGTATACGGGGGCGGCAAAAGTACCTGCATCCAGACAGATTGTTGTGTCCAGAGGGGCACGATCCATCACAGCGTGGACCACTTCGGTAAAGTTCACACCCTGTTTAGGTACGCGCGTTGGCCAAGCGGCCCACTTCTGTGAGTGAGCGCGCAGGGCAGAGAGCCACTCTTGACGGCCCGCGTCTGGCTTGATTGAATTCGCTTTCGTCAATTCCTTTACAAGACCGACGGGATCACACACAAGCGGGAAATCTGCAACGGTGTCCCAGTTCACAATACGCGAGTCTGGATAACAATGCAGAAGCGTCTGTGGTGCCTGGGAGTACCGAGGGAAGGTGAAGTTCTGCGTGGTGATGTCGCCTAGGCGTGTCCCTAAGGCCAAAATGAAATCACTTTCTTGCAGTGTCGCCATTTGAGCGGCAGGATTCGAGAGGCCTAAGTCGCCGACAAAAAGGGGATCATCGTTTGCGAAAATATCATGCCGCCGGAACGAGACCATGGTTGGCAATTGCCAGTGGTGAATGAATGCGCTTAACGCTTCACGACCACCGGGGCAGTCGAAAGAGCCGCCAACAATCGCAAGGGGGCGCTTGGCCTGACTCAAGCGGGTCGTAATCTGTGCCATGGTGGCTGCGTCGGGTAGCCCGAACACCTGCGCATGGTTGCGTAACTTGGGCTTTTCAACCTCTTGCTGTTGAATATCTTCCGGTATGACTAAAACTACTGGTCCAGGTACTCCTGATGTGGCCATTCTGATTGCTTTGAACGCAGCCTCGCCCAGCTGCTCTGGCGTTTGGCATTCGAAGACCCATTTTGCGATCGAGCCAAACATCTTTTGGTAGTCGATTTCCTGAAACGCTTCTCGGCGCAGGTCTCGTGCGGCGATCTGCCCAACAATCAGAATCATTGGCACAGCATCTTGCTGAGCAGTGTGCACAGCGATTGCGGCGTTTGATGCACCCGGACCGCGGCTGACAAGTGCGACACCAGGTTTGCGTGTGAGGCGACCGTCTGCGACAGCCATATAACCAGCGCCGCCTTCGTGGCGACAGGTGACGACATCGATTTGTGGGAAATCGACCACCGCGTCTAGCAATCCAAGATAGCTTTCACCTGGTACTAAAAAGACGCGATCCATACCGTGATCGGTAAAAACCTGGAAGAGGGCATGACTCGAGGTAAATGTGCTCATTGTGAATCTAAGTTTATTTAAGTTATTTGTTATGAAAAAAGATGTCTCGGTAGAAAAATAGCATAGGTCGTTGCAAAAACTCTACAAAGCTGAAAACTGTATTTGCAAACAGTACTGTTTATGTGTACAGTACTGTTCATACGTACAACGTTTAACGCAAACCTCAGTACAACTTTTCAGGAGCCCCACCATGACTCGCGAAGTTCGTCACAACTACTCCCCAAGCTTTGTCGCCGCACACAGCCAGACGCCTAGCCTTAAAAGCAAAGTCGCAGATGTTTTGTTACTCGCCTTCTGGGGGGCGATGATCCCGGCATTTATGTGGGTGGGTAGCGCTGCAGGTTTCTGATTTAGCTTGAAGCAAGCAGTACCACTCCTGCCGCGATACTACAGCACCCCAGTAGGCGTCCCCAGCCAACTGGTTCGCGCAGCAAGTACAGGCCAGCCAAGGTCACGAGCAGCATAGACATCTCTCTGGCAGGGGCCACCAGACTGACTGGGGCTCCGTCGCGCAGGGCATACAAAACTAAGATGTAACCCAGGGGTGACAGCACCCCGATGGCCCAAGCTAGGTGCCAGTAGCCACGCATCGCCGCCCAGGCTTTTTTGGGATGTCGGGCTGTATGCGGCAGCATGATGAGGGTCCGTGAGGCGCACGTAGCCCAGTCAAACAGGACTGGAGCAATTGCGAGTGTCTTGACGCCGTAAGCATCGACGAGCGTATACGCAGCAATGAACAATCCCACGAGGAACCCCCACCGCACGCCAACCATTGCGGCGGGCTGTAGTAGTCGGCGTATTTGACCCTGCGTTGCGATGAGGATTACCCCCAATACAACGCAGAGCATGCCTCCGACCCCGGCGATGCTCGCGGGCTCTCGCATAAAAAGCAGGGCACCAATCGTAGATAAAAATGGGCCTGTTCCTCGAGCGATTGGATACACAACCGACAAATCCGCGAGCTGGTAGCCCCGCTGTAAGCAAAGGCTATAGGCCAAATGAAGGATTCCTGACAACACAATGCAGCCAATAATGAGCCAGCTCCATTCATTGTGCTCAAAAATGAGTATCCAGATAACCCAGGGTGCATAAACGATGGTGCAGCAAAGCCCATAGGCAAAGACGAATGGGGATCCGACATGGGCGGCTCGTTTAGCCAGCAGGTTCCAAGAGGCATGGGCAATCGCCGCAGCGATGACCAACAGCAGGGCCGAGGAGCTCATTTGTAAGTATTTGAGGGTGAGAGTGATTTCAGACGTAGATTAGCGTGTATCGCCCGGGCGTGCTTTTCGGTAATCAGGCCAGGCAGAAATCTAAAATTTGTTGTAGAATCAATGGCTTTGTTAATGCATCCTCTGCCCGGTCGCGGTGCCTGAATGGGTCAGGTCACACACAATATCGATCAAAATAAGATCAACCGAGAGCATGATGATTTGGAGTTCACATGAACCTAATCGCTATCCTTGAGCAAGAAGAAATTGCTCGTTTAACCGGCGGTAAGCCGCATCCCGAATTCGCACCAGGTGACACCGTCATCGTGAGCGTAAACGTCGTCGAAGGGACACGTAAGCGCGCGCAGGCCTTCGAAGGCGTCGTCATTGCACGTCGCAATCGTGGTTTGAACTCTGCATTCACGGTTCGTAAAATTTCATCCGGTGAAGCAGTAGAGCGTACATTCCAGTTGTACTCGCCTCAGATTGCAAGTATTGAAGTCAAGCGTCGCGGCGATGTACGTCGCGCCAAACTTTACTACTTGCGTGATCGCTCCGGTAAGTCGGCTCGTATTAAAGAGAAACTTGTCCGTAAAACAGTTGCGGCCTAACACTGCAACACAAATTAAAAAGCACCTTCGGGTGCTTTTTAATTTTCCAGTCTTACCCTTACGCTTTTTAGGCGCTTATGGCAGCTGATAATCCAGACGCTTCACGTCCTCGACGTGCACCGGTTCGTCCATCGTTTGATCCGATGACTCAACCGTGGGTGCCGTCTGAGCTACCTTTCGGGCCTGTTCCCGAAAGGTTCCTCACACCAGCGTGGATCAAGCAAGTGCTGACTGGATCCATCCAGCGACCTTTGAATATTCCGGATGAGTCTTTGCGTAGAGCACCAGGGCGCGAAGGCACGCCGGTCGAAGCAGCCGTTCTGGTGCCTATCGTGATGCGTCCAGAGGGAATGACTGTATTGCTAACTCAGCGTACTGCACATTTGAATGATCATGCAGGGCAAATTAGTTTCCCTGGTGGGCGTGTTGAAACCAGCGATGTCGACGTCCGTGCGACTGCGCTACGAGAGACCGAGGAAGAGACGGGTTTATCCCGCACGTTTGTTGAGTGTTTGGGTGGACTGCCGCGCTACATCACCGGCACAGGCTTTTCTGTTAGCCCAGTAACAGCTCTCGTGCAGCCTGGTTTTACCCTGAGCCCTGATGCATTTGAAGTAGCGGAAGTTTTTGAAGTACCACTACGTTTTCTGACTGACACGACAAACTATCGATTCCATCAGGTAAAACTGGCTGACGGAGCCCTACGTCAATACTACTCCGTGCCATGGAATCAATTTTTTATCTGGGGTGCGACTGCAGCAATGTTGCTAGGGATGTGCCAGATCTTGTCCGAGGCTGCGGCGGCGCAGGCTTAATTCCAACTCCTCAAGACCTTCAGAGCACTCTAGTAGCTTTCGTGCGCGGTTTTAGCATCGAGAAGACGGACGTACAAGGCGTGCCTTGCCGCATCGATTTCCTGCCGCGATAGGGCTGCGAGCACACCACAGCCAGGCTCATGCTGATGGGTACAGTTGTAAAACTTGCATTGTGCGATGTGCTCGGTGAATTCAGGAAATCCACGCTCGATCTCTTCACGGCTAAGGTGCAGCAGACCGAAACCTTGAAATCCGGGCGAGTCAATCAGATCACCACTGCGGTCCGGCAGGTGATAGAGCCTAGTGCTTGTGGTGGTGTGTCGACCTGCACCTAGCGCAATCGAGTGCGTCTGCGTCGCGGCTAGCGCGAGAGGGACGAGCGTATTGAGTAGCGTTGACTTCCCCATCGCACTTTGCCCGAGGAGCAGTGATGTTTTTCCTTGAAGCAAGGGTAAAACAATCGTGTTGACGCTATGTGCGTCGCGCGCGCACAGCTCGAGTACCTCAACACCTAGTTTACGAAACGGGGCGAGCTTTGCTTGTGCTGCGGGCAGTCCTGCCGTCAGATCAACCTTGTTGAGCAAGATAATGGGGGTAATACCGGCTGACCAAGCTCCGGCAAGTGCACGGCCTAGCAAATCATCCGAAAACGCGGGCTCAACGGCGATGACGATCAGCAGCTGATCCACATTCGCTGCAAATTGTTTGCTCCGAGACTCATCGGAGCGAAACAAGAGATTCTTGCGTGGTTGAATGGACTCTAACGCACCTTCCTCTTGCCCTTGGCGCGTGATCTCAACGTAATCACCGACCGCCGCTTCATTTTTTTTACCCCGCGGATAACACTTTAGTAGGGTTTCATCCGCGAGCTCTACGGTGTAGTGACGCCCGTGCGCTGCGATGACCCGACCGTGTGTGCGCAGACTCATGCGGCCGTCAACTGCCGAATACGGATCGCGGCAGGGGGATGGCTGTCGTAAAAAGCAGAATGCACCGGGTCGGGTGTCAGCGTCGCTGCGTTGTCATCTAAGAGTTTGACAAGCGCATTAACCAGTTCGTCTGCTGAGCTTTGGTCTCGTGCGAATCGATCGGCTTCAAATTCGTCGCGGCGTGAAAGCCAGCTTTTAATTGGCGTGAGTCCAAATGTAAAAACCGGCACAACCAAGAAGAACAAAAGGAGAGCCATCGCATCATTACGGCTACCCATTTGGGGAATGACACCTAAATCTGTGTAAAACCAGCTTTGTGTCGCGAGCCAGCCTAACAATGCAAAAAAGATGAGCGATCCGACAAACATTGTGATCATCCTTCTCACAATGTGTTTGTGCTTAAAGTGACCAAGCTCATGTGCAAGCACTGCGATGATTTCATTCGGGGTGAGGCGAGCAAGCAATGTGTCAAAAAATACAATCCTGCGCGCCCGACCAAATCCGGTGAAGTACGCATTGCCATGGGCTGAGCGCTTAGATCCGTCCATGACAAAGAGACCGCTAAGCGTGAACCCACAACGGTTAGCGAGCTCTTGTATACGATCGGCTAGTACAACGTCGTCTAGCGGCGTGAATTTATTAAATATCGGCGCAATTAATGTGGGATAAATAAATGCCACGAGCAATGAGAACCCGGACCAAAGTGCCCACGCCCACAGCCACCACAGGCTACCGGCTTCGGCCATGAGCCAAAGGACGGCGGCAATAAGGGGAATGCCTAGCAGAGCACCCAGCAATGTTTCTTTGATCGTATCGCCAATGAACATTTTGAGTGTCATGCGATTAAAGCCAAACTTGGCCTCGAGCTTGAATTGTCTGTACAGCGCAAACGGTATACCAAGTACGCCAAAGAGTGTGAACACTGCAAATACTAAAAGCACTTGTCGTAGCAGCTCGTGCGAAGTCACGCTACTGGTCAGTATGTCGATATATTGCAGTCCGCCTAGCAAGGTTAAACAGATCAACACGGCAGCATCAAACAGCATTTCAAATATGCTGAGCCTTGTTTTTGCTACCGTGTAGTCGGCTGCACGTTGATGGCTAGCAAGCCCGATCTTTGAGGCAAACTCTTTCGGAACGACATCCCGATTGGCCATGACATGTCGAATTTGGCGTGACGAGAGCCAAATTCGTACGCTCAGCATTGCAAGTAACAGCACAACAAAAAGGATAGTGAGCATGTGACCTAACTGCCATCAGACGGCATGTGAGAAAATCGTGTTTTAACCGGATGATTATATGACTAAGACTTCCTCGAAAAGCGCAACACCGTCCACTGCCAAGGCCATACCTAATGAATTTCGTTTGGTTTGGCTTGATATGGAGATGACCGGACTTGATCCCGAGAAGGAGCGCATTATCGAGGTCGCCGTCGTGGTGACCGAACCTGACCTCACAATTGTTGCCGAAGGGCCCGTGTTGGTGATTCACCAGTCTGATAGTCTGTTGGACGCGATGGATAGCTGGAACCGCTCGACACATAGCAAAAGTGGACTCACTGACAAGGTGAAAGCCTCGACCCTGACTGAAGAGCAGGCTCAAGAGGAGTTGATTGCCTTTTTGTCGCAGTACGTGCCAGCTGGTAAGTCGCCTCTGTGCGGCAACACCGTGAGTCAGGATCGTCGTTTTATGTTCAAGTACATGCCTAAGTTAGAGCAGTTTTTTCATTATCGAACTGTCGACGTCAGTACATTAAAAGAGTTGGCCCGCCGCTGGAAGCCTGAGCTGTTGAAGGGCTTCGAAAAGCGAAGCAAGCATGAAGCGCTGGCGGATATCTATGAATCTATTGATGAGCTTAAATACTATCGCGACGTGTTTATTAAGCTTTAACGTTCGGATATTTGTGCCGAATGATGTAGCGATACCAGCTATGTAGCAGAATCGCAGAGGTGCTCAATCCAACGGTCGCCATGAGCCACATGCTCCCAGCACCGACCGGCGATCCCGCCAAGAGTTGGTTGCGTAGAGGTTCGATTAAACCTTTGCCGGGTCCAAAGCCTAGCCACCAACCGCCAAGCAAGCCGATTGCCATCAGTGCCACAATTTGCAATAGGAGAGGAACGACTGCAACTTTGTGTGCGCGTAAGAGGTAGCTGTTGATGCATTGCATCGCATCGACAATATGAAAGAATGGCAAAAGCGCTAAGAGCGACAGCGCGACTGCCGCAACGGCAAGATCACTCGTGTAGGTCGCTACGATCAAGTCTCTGCCGAAATACAAAAAGCAGGCTGTGATGATTGCACCAGCCAGGCCAACTACCAAACCCATCATACTTGTTCGGTGTGCTTGCTGTATTTGACCCGCACCAATTGACTGAGCAGTAAGAGCAGCTGTTGCGACTCCAATAGACATGGGCATCATATACGCCAGCGCTGCTAAGTTTGCAGTAATTTGGTGCCCCCCGATAACTGCAGTGCCTTCTTGAGCGACTAGCAAAGACATGAAAGTAAATGCGCACACCTCGACCAGGTAGGAGCCGCCCATCGGGATCCCTAAGCGCAAAATACTCCACAACGCCTTCATGTCCGGCGCTCCAAGCTTAAGCCCGAACTGCTTGTAAAAAGGGGTGTTATGAATAAACCACAGACCAACGCCAAGGTTGATCCACATGACGATCGCGGAGGAAATGCCAGCGCCTGTTGCACCCAAGGCCGGCAGTCCCCAGTTACCAAAAATGAGTAGCCAGTTAAAGAAAATTTTCAACACGATCCCGCTCAAATTAATCGCCATGATGAGCTTGGGTCGAGAAACGGCGTTCGCGAGTGCGTAAACCGTCCGGAACATGAGTGCAGCTGGCAGTGCGAAGGTCAGTGCTTGAAGATAGCTTTTCATTCCGGCGCGCACTGCGGGGTCAACGTCCCCTGAGTACGATAGCCAAACGTCCGGAAACATCATGACAGCACCGCCCACAACGGAGAGCACAAGAGAGACCCAGACACCTTGTCCCCAAATGTGTCCAACCTTGTCGAGTTCTCCCGCACCAACATGCTGTGCTTGTATGGGGATGAGCGCGTGCATCACGCCCATGAGCCCGACAAACACGGTGATGTAAATCGAAATTGAGAGAGCCATGATCGCGAGGTCGATTGACCCCGCATGACCTGTCATTGCGGTGTCCAGCACGCCAAAAGCCATGCTTGCCCATTGACTGATCAATACAGGCCAGGATTGCTTGAAGATTGCTCTTAGGGTCTCGCGAATTGAGCGCGGCGTTGTATCGACCACCGTCATTTGGCTGGCACGCGTAAGATTCGATATCGATCAAAGCGATCGGCTCCTCGAGAGCCTACCCACAGTACGCTTGCATTATCGCTGTAGCCTGCCAGACCTTCGGCGAGTTTTTTACGCGTTGTTTGTTGCAGCACGAAGGGACACTTTGTGTCGTAGGTGATTTGTATGTTGTCAAAAACATAGAGGGATGCCTGAGTCCCGATCCCTAAGCCTTGCGCACGTAGGCAAGCCAGCTGCCCAGGCGTATTTGAAAGCGTGGTCAGCACTTGTTTGATTTCACTGGACATTGGTCGATAGCTGCGCACGTAATCCACGGCGGGCATCCACAAAAGCACCAGCAGAACCCAAGTGATGGTCACACCACTCGCGCATAGCATCGAGCCGCGCCACAATACGCTTGGGTTTGACTTGAGTCGCCAGATGACGATACCGACCCAGCAAGCTGTAGCGACCATCGCAGCGATGACGGACCACCACACAATGTGTGGTTCGTAGCCAGTTGTTAATCGAGCGATGTTGAGAGAGATTTGTTTCGGTATCTTGAAGTGTAATGCTGCCCAACCGATCCAGACACACAAAATCGTGACAGAGAAGCACATCAGCGCGAACCAGTCGAGCGTGTTAATGACGCCGCGTCGCATAGTGGGTAGTGCGAACGCAGCAAGTACGGCGAGTGGGGTAGCAAACAGAACGTACTCAGGCTCGCCCGAGTTGTTGAGTAAGGGCAGGGTGAATAGAGCCCCTAAAGCGACAGCTAGCGGAATCCAGATATGTGGTGCTGTGATCCACCGGCGCCATTGCCAGATGGCGAGGCAGGCGAGGGGCCAAATAGGCCATAAAAACCAAGGTAGATCGCGCAGCGGGCGCAGAGCCGTTTCGTAGTCGGGGATGCCGAAATGTGATGCGTTCCAGTGCACCCAAGCTTTGAACCATTCAGGATGTAACCGTTC
>JACCDO011256795.1_pt1 | contig 21021 bp, 14 predicted proteins | sample 7446101 | NCBI WGS metagenome assembly JACCDO01 (sample SAMN15323440, study PRJNA562643) | freshwater metagenome | isolation source: river surface water | place: USA:Blue River Watershed | collected 2017-08-16
GGTCTTTGCCGAAGAACGTGTTGCTGGTGTCGAAAATGGTTTCTTGGTCGGCGTCGGAGAAACCGTAGAAGGACGGCTCGAGCTCGTCGATCTTGGGGCGCTCGGTGCGCTGCAGGGGGTCGAGATCGGCCCAGCGCTGACCCACGTTGCGGTAGGCCGCAATCAGCTGCTGCACCGCGGTGCGCTTGCGGCCCATTTCGGCGTCGGCATTGGCCAGTACCACCTTGGTGCCGCCTTGCTTGGCGCGCTCGGCAAAGGCGTTGATGACAGGCAGGTGCGGAACATCGCGAACCTGGGTGCCATCCGCGGCGGGAACGTGTTGGAGGGCGTCGAAATACTGGCGCCAGGTGTCAGGCACACTGCCCGGATTGGCGAGGTAGTTTTCGTACATCTCTTCGACATAGGGTGCGTTGCCCCCGAAGAGATAGGTGTTGGCCGAGTAGGCCTGGTAGACGCTCGATGTCTCACTCATTGCGCTGACCTCCGTTTCCCTGCGGGAAACATTAGCTGGTTGAAAAAAACCTTCCGCGACACGGCTGAACCGGTTGGCGGATGCGACTGTGGCTGGGAAGGGCCGACGTACAAACCGCGATTATGCCCCGTTTCAATCCATGCCGCGATTTTTATTTCGCGGCGGCTCAAGCCGACGTCAGGACACCAGATCCTTGATCTGTTGCAGGGCCGTCGGGTCCTCGATGGTGGTGAGGTCGCCCGGGTCGCGCTGTTCGCACACCGCCTGGATGGCCCGGCGCAGCAATTTGCCGCTTCGGGTCTTGGGCAGCACGGTGACAAACCGAACCCGCGCGGGACGCGCCACGGCGCCCAGTTGGCTGTCGACCACCTTCATGATCTCGCCTTCCAGCTTGAGCCGGGCCGCCTCGTCCGTCAAGCCGCTGGCGTCCTTGGGCACGGCAAAGGCCATGGCCACCTGCCCCTTGAGCTGATCCGCCACGCCCACCACGGCCACTTCGGCCACATTGGGGTGGCTGGAGATGCTCTCCTCGATCTCGCGTGTGCCCAGGCGGTGGCCGGCCACGTTGATGACGTCGTCGGTACGGCCCAGGATGAAGTAGTACCCGTCTTTGTCGCGAATACCCCAGTCGAAAGTGGAATACACCACCTTGCCCGGCACGCTTGTCCAGTAGGTCTTGACGAAACGGTCGTCGTCGCCCCACACGGTCTGCAAACAGCCCGGGGGCAGCGGCCCCTCAATGGCGACCACACCCTTCTGGTCATGGCCGGTGTAGTCCTCGCCCGTGGACTCATCGAGCAGCTTAACGTTGTAGCCGTACATAGGCACGCCCGGACTGCCGAACTTGCTGGGGGCCTTCTCCACACCGTTGGCGATGGTGAGGATGGGCCAGCCCGTCTCGGTCTGCCAGTAGTTGTCGATGATGGGTCGGCCCAGGCTGGAGGCGATCCATTGCGCCGTGGGTTCGTCCAAGGGCTCGCCGGCCAGGAACAGCGCTCGCAGGCTGGAGAGGTCGTACTTGGACAAGTAGGCGGGGTCCTGTTTTTTCAGCACACGCACCGCCGTGGGGGCGCTGAACATCACCGTCACCTTGTACTTCTCGACCAGCTGCCACCAGATGCCAGCATCGGGTCGCGTGGGCAGGCCTTCGTACATGATGGTGGCCATGCCGGCAATGAGCGGGCCGTAGATGATGTAACTGTGGCCCACCACCCACCCAATGTCGCTGGTGGAAAAATAGGTTTCGCCGGGGTTGCCCTGGAAAATGTGCTTCATGCTGGCGGCCAGCGCCACGGTGTATCCCCCGGTATCGCGTTGAACGCCCTTGGGCTTGCCGGTGGTGCCCGAGGTGTAGAGGATGTAGCTGGGGTGTGTGGACTCGACCCACACACACGGCACCTTCGCATGCATGTGCTTGGCACGCAGGGTGGCATAGTCGTGGTCTCGGCCAGCGACCGCCTGGTACGGCACCAGCTGGCGGTCCACGATGAGCACGCCATCAGGCTTGTGGGTGGCCAGCGACAAGGCTTCATCCAGCAGGGGCTTGTAGGGCACGCTCTTGCCCGAGCGCGAACCGGCTTCCGCCGCAATCACCACCGTGGGTTGCGAGTCGTCGATGCGCGAGGCCAGGGAGTGAGAAGCAAAACCACCAAACACCACCGAGTGAATGGCGCCAATGCGCACGCACGCCAGCATGGCAAAGCAGGCCTCGGCGATCATCGGCATGTAGATCAACACGCGGTCGCCCTTTTTCACGCCCAGCTCCAGCAGGATGGCCGCCATGCGCTGCACTTCGTCGCTGAGCTCGCGGAAGGAGTACACCTTCTCCTGGTCGGTTTCGGTGGAAACGAAGATCAGTGCCGGTTGATCGGCGCGGTCCTTCAGGTGACGGTCCACCGCGTTGTGGCACAGGTTGGTCTGCCCCCCCACGAACCACTTGGCGAAGGGAGGACGGTCGTAGTCGCAGATCTGCTGAGGCTCGACGTGCCAGTCCACCAGCTGGGCCTGTTCGCGCCAGAAGCCGTCACGGTCGTCGATCGAGCGGCGATAAAAATCGGCGTAGGCACCCATACAAGTCTCTCCTCAGATAGTCGGGGGTTTAGACCCGAAATTATGAGGAGCGGTCTTGCTACAAGCTGACTTTGCTGATTATTTGATCAGCGCCTGGACGGCCTTGAACTGCGGGTGCTCGGCAGTTCTGAGCCACTCGAAGGCCACCATCTCCGTGGTGAGCAGTTCGGCCCCTGCACTGGCCAGCCGGTCAAAGGCGGCATCGCGGTTGCGCTCGGCGCGCGAGGCGCACGCATCGGTGACCACCCAGACATCGAACTCCTCTTCCAGCAGGCCCAGCGCAGTTTGCAGCAGGCACACATGGGCCTCGCAACCGGCGATCACCACGCTGTTACGGGCTGGGGCTGGCACGGCTTTTTGCAAATGGCGCGGCAGACTGCGGGCATTGCCTGAGGGCGCGCCGGCCTGTGGGCGTAACCACTCCACCAAGCCCTCCTCACACGCACCAAAAGACATCTTAGCCAGGGTGCGCCGACACACCTCGCTGATTTCGGCAGGGTTGTGGCCGAGTCGCTCAGGGTTTTGTTCGGTGCCCCAGGTGGGCACCTTGAGCAGGTGGGCCATCTGCGCCAGGCGCACGCCATTGCGCAACACGGCCTCGCCCTCGTGCAGGGCGGGCATGAGCTGGGACTGGTAATCGACCAGCACCAGTTGTGAGTCTTGAAGGTCGAGCAACATGTCAAATCCTGACCACGACTCGGCCACGAACCCGGCCATCCATAAGAGCCTGCGCCTGGTCGATGGCGCGCTCCAGCGGCACCTCCTCGATCATGGCCTCGAGGGTGTTCGGGTCCAGGTCACGGGCCAGACGGTCCCAGGCCTGCTGGCGACGCGCCAGGGGTGCCATCACCGAATCCACCCCGACCAAGGCCACGTTTCTCAAAATGAAGGGCATCACCGTGGTGGGCAAGTCCATGCCCTGCGCCAATCCGCATGCCGCCACCGTGCCACCGTAACGGGTTTGGGCCAGTGCGTTGGCCAGGGTGTGCGAGCCCACGGTGTCGACCACCGCCGCCCAGCGTTCTTTCTGGAAGGGCTTGCCAGGGCTCGACAAGCTGTTGCGGTCGATCACACTCGCGGCGCCCAACCGTGTCAGGTAGTCGGACGCTTCTGGCTTGCCCGAGGAGGCCACCACGGTGTACCCGAGTGCCGCCAGCAAGGCGATGGCCACACTGCCCACGCCACCCGTGGCCCCGGTGACCAGCACCTCGCCATCACCCGGTCGAACGCCCCGCTCCTCTAGTGCCATTGTGCACAGCATCGCGGTGTAGCCGGCGGTGCCGATGGCCATGGCCTGTCGTGGCGTGAACGCTGGGGGCAGGCGCACCAGCCAGTCGCCTTTCAAGCGCGCCTTCTCGGCCAGACAACCCCAGTGGGTCTCCCCCACCCCCCAACCGTTGTGTACCACCACGTCGCCAGGTTTCCAGTGGGGGTGCGAGGACGCCAGCACCGTGCCAGCCCCATCGATGCCGGCCACCATGGGCCATTGCCGCACCACCGGGCTGCGGTTACAAATGGCCAGGCCATCCTTGAAATTGAGGGTGGAATACGCCACCGCGATGGTCACATCACCGGCGGGCAACTGCTCATCAGGCACCGACTGGAGGGAGGCCTGAAAGCTGTCGTTTTTCTCGAGGACAAGGGCTTTGAACATACCAGTATTTTCGAATTCGGACACGGGGTTCTATCACAGGATACCCCCAGACGGCCTCGGACTCACACCCCGCTGCCTTTAGGTAAAATGCGTTACATGTTCAGACATCTGATCCTCGTGGTGTGCCTGTGCTTGGGGGTTGCCCACGCGGCGCCTTCCACCCAGGCCACGGACGACATCGAGAAGTTTCTGGCCGACCGTGGGCTCATCAGCCAGATGGAGCAGTTGCGCCAGCGCATGAGCCAGCAGGCCTCCGACCTGGTGGTCAATGCCATGGGCTTTTTGGGTGTGCCCTATCGCCGCGGTGGCAACTCGGCCGAGTCTGGTTTTGACTGCAGTGGCTTTGTGCGCGCCATGTACGAGCAGACCGTGGGCCTGGTACTGCCTCGACGCGCGCGTGACCAAGCCGCCGCCACCGAAACCATCGAGCGTCACGACCTGCAACCCGGCGACCTGGTGTTCTTCAACACCATGCGCACCAAGTTCAGTCACGTGGGTATTTACCTCGGCGACAACAAATTCATCCACTCGCCCAAGCCGGGTGAGCAAGTGCGCATCGACGACATGCGCCAGGCGTACTGGGACCGGCGCTTCAACGGCGCGCGGCGCGTCAAGGACGCGGACAAAGACAGGCCGGTCAACTGACCCTGTTGCTGCTTAGCGCTTGGCAGGCGGCAAGTCCGTGCAACTGCCATGCGCCACCTCAGCGGCCATGCCAATGCTCTCTCCCAGCGTCGGGTGCGGATGAATGGTCTTGCCAATGTCCACCGCGTCAGCGCCCATTTCGATCGCGAGCGCAATCTCACCAATCATGTCGCCCGCGTGGGTGCCGACAATGCCACCGCCCAAAATCTTGCCGTGGCCGTGGGCCTCTGCGGAATCGTCAAACAGCAGTTTGGTGAAACCCTCATCGCGCCCGTTGGCGATGGCGCGGCCGGAAGCCGTCCAGGGGAACAAGCCCTTCTTGACCTTGATGCCTTGCGCCTTGGCCTGGTCTTCCGTCAGCCCCACCCACGCCACCTCGGGATCGGTGTAGGCCACACTGGGAATCACGCGGGCGTTGAACGCGGCGCTGGCCAGCTCAGGTTTGCCTTGCAGCTCACCCGCGATCACCTCGGCCGCCACATGGGCCTCGTGCACCGCCTTGTGCGCCAGCATGGGCTGCCCCACGATGTCGCCGATGGCAAAAATGTGGGGCACATTGGTGCGCATCTGAATGTCGACAGGAATGAAGCCACGGTCGGTCACCACAACGCCAGCTTGGTCAGCGCCAATCTTCTTGCCGTTGGGCGAACGACCCACGGCCTGCAACACCAGGTCGTAGGTTTGCGGCGCGGGGGCACCCTCGCCTTCAAACGTCACCTCGATGCCAGCGGGTGTGGCCTTGGCGCCCACCGTCTTGGTCTTGAGCATGATGTTGTCAAACCGGTGGGCATTCATTTTCTGCCACACCTTGACCAGGTCGCGGTCGGCGCCTTGCATCAGGCCATCCATCATCTCCACCACATCCAGGCGCGAGCCCAGGGTGCTGTAGACCGTGCCCATTTCCAGACCAATGATGCCCCCACCGAGGATCAGCATGCGCTTGGGCACTTCTTTGAGCGCCAGGGCGCCCGTGCTGTCCACCACCCTTGGATCATCCGGCATGAAGGGCAGTCGCACCGCTTGTGAACCGGCGGCGATGATGCAGCGCTTGAAGGCGATGACCTTCTTGCCACCCGTTTTCTCCTGCGCCGACCCGGTGGTCTCTTCCACCTCGACATGCTGGGCACCAACAAAATGGCCGTACCCGCGCACCACGGTCACCTTGCGCATCTTGGCCATGGCCGCCAGGCCCCCGGTGAGCTTGCCGATCACTTTTTCCTTGTGACCGCGCAGCTTGTCGATGCTGACCTTGGGCGCGCCAAACTCGATGCCCAGATCGCCGAGGTGCGACACCTCGTCCATCACCGCCGCCACGTGCAGCAAGGCCTTGGAGGGAATACAACCCACGTTCAGGCACACCCCGCCCAGCGAGGCATAGCGCTCGACGAGCACCACGTTCAAACCGAGATCGGCCGCGCGAAAGGCGGCGGAGTAACCCCCAGGGCCAGCGCCGAGCACGAGCACATCGCACTCAAGGTCGGCAGAGCCGCCAAAGGCTGCAGCCGTGGGTGCCACGACCGACGCAACGCCGGCAGCGGGTGCCACCACGGCAGCGCTTGCGGCAGTTGTCGCGCCAGACGTGACGGCAGGCATTGGTGCCGATGAAGGGGCCGGTGCACCGGCGCCCTCCTGAGCCTCCAGGCTCAACACAATGGAGCCTTCACTCACCTTGTCGCCTACCTTGACGTTGAGCGCCTTGACCACCCCTGCGTGCGAGCAAGGAATTTCCATCGACGCCTTGTCGGACTCCACGGTGATGAGGCTTTGCTCAGCCTTGACCGTGTCACCGGGCTTGACCAGCAATTCAATGACAGCCACTTCCTTGAAGTCGCCGATGTCGGGAACCTTGATATCGATCAGTGCCATGACAGTTGTCCTTCCCGATCAGAGCATCACCCGGCGGAAGTCCGCCAGGATCTGACCCAGGTACGCATTGAAGCGCGCGGCAGCTGCCCCATCGATCACACGGTGATCCCAGGTCAGCGACAGCGGCAGCATCAGGCGCGGCACAAACTCCTTGCCGTTCCACACCGGCTCCATCTGGCTCTTGCACACACCCAGAATGGCCACTTCAGGCGCGTTGATGATGGGCGTGAAGTACCGTCCCCCAATGCCGCCCAGGCTGGAAATGGTGAAGGTGGCGCCGGTCATGTCGGCCGGGCCCAATTTGCCATCGCGGGCTTTTTTGGCCAGTTCGCCCATCTCCTGGGAAATTTGCAGCACGCCTTTCTTGTCAGCGTCCTTGATCACGGGCACCACCAGACCGTTGGGCGTGTCAGCGGCAAAGCCGATGTGCCAATACTGTTTGTAGACCAGCGAGTCACCGTCGAGTGAGCTGTTGAACTCGGGAAATTTCTTGAGGGCAGACACGCAGGCCTTGATCAAGAAAGCCAGCATGGTGACCTTGACGCCGCTCTTCTCGTTCTCCTTGTTGGTCGAAACGCGGAAGTCTTCGAGTTCGGTGATGTCGGCATCATCATGGTTGGTGACCGCCGGAATCATGATGGCATTGCGCAACAGGTTGGCACCACTGATTTTCTTGATGCGGCCCAACTCCTTGCGTTCGATCGGGCCGAACTTGGCGAAGTCGACCTTGGGCCAGGGAATCAGCCCCAGCGCGGCACCGTCGCCACCGGCCGACGCTTTGGCCGCCTGGGCCTTGGTTTGCGCAGCACCCGCCATGACCGACTTGGTGAATGCCTGCACATCCTCCTGGGTGATGCGGCCCTTGTTGCCGGAGCCCTTGACTTCATCCAGTGGCACGCCGAGCTCGCGCGCAAACTTGCGCACCGAGGGCGAGGCATGTGGCACGTTGATCGGCGCAGCCGTGGGGTTGTGCGCCGGCACAGCCAGAGCGGCGGCAGGGGTAGGCGCGGTCGTGGCAGCAACCACAGGCGCAACCTGGGCCGCCGGCGCACTCGCTGCGACGGCAACAGCCGCCGAGGCAGCAGCCGGGGCCGCCGCCGACGCAGCAGCCGTGCCTTCCAGCACCGCCAACAGATCGCCAATGTTGATCGTGTCCCCCAGCTTGACCTTGAGCTCCTTGATCACGCCTGCGGCCGACGAGGGAATCTCCATCGAGGCCTTGTCAGATTCGACAGTGATGAGCGACTGTTCCAGTTTCACCGTGTCGCCAGGTTTTACGAACACCTCGATCACGGCCACATCCTTGAAGTCACCGATGTCGGGCACGCGCACTTCGACCCGACCTGCAGCAGCGGGCGAGACGGCCACCGCAGGGGCGGCGGGCGCTGCAGGTGCTGATGGTGCTGCAGGAGCCGCCGCAGGCGCGGCCGCCACTGCCGCTGCCGACGCGCCTTCGGCGTCCAGCAGCAACACCACCGTGCCCTCACTGATCTTGTCGCCGATCTTGACCTTGAGCTCCTTGACCACGCCCGCGTGTGAGCAGGGAATCTCCATCGATGCCTTGTCAGACTCGACGGTGATCAGGCTTTGCTCGGGTTTGACGGAGTCGCCAGGCTTCACCAGCAACTCGATCACGGCCACTTCACTGAAGTCCCCAATGTCGGGAACCTTGACTTCTATCAATGCCATGTTGGTCTCACTTGTTCAAAAAGCGATTCAACCGCGCGCCCGGGCTGTCAGCAGACAAGGGGAGCCGGTCCGAACCGCAGATGCGTCATTGTCCGCTTACGCGTAGAGAGGGTTGAGCTTGTCGGCCTTGATGCCGTACTGCTTGATCGCCTCGGCGACTTTGGCAGCCGGGATGACCCCTTCATCGCTCAGCGACTTCAGCGCCGCCACCACAATGTAGTGGCGGTTGATTTCAAAGTGCTCGCGCAGCTTGCTGCGGAAATCGCTGCGGCCAAAGCCGTCCGTGCCCAGCACCTTGTAGGTCCGGCCTTTCGGAATGAAGGGACGGATTTGCTCGGCGTAGTTCTTCATGTAGTCGGTGGACGCAATCACCGGACCGGCATGCGGCGCCAGTTGCTGCTCCACGAAGGAGGTGCGGGCCGTCTCGGTCGGGTGCAGCAGGTTCCAGCGCTCGGCGGCCTGCCCGTCACGGGCCAGTTCGTTGAAGCTGGGACAACTCCAGACGTTGGCCGCCACCCCCCAATCCGTCGCCAGCAGGTCACGCGCGGCCATGGACTCGCGCAGGATGGAGCCCGAACCCAGCAGGTTCACGCGCGGCGCTTTCTTGGCACCCTCGCCTTCCTGCAACAGATACATGCCCTTGATGATCTGCTCTTCGGACCCGGTCTTGAGGCCAGGCATGCTGTAGTTCTCGTTGAGCAGGGTCAGGTAATAGAAGACGTTGTCTTGCTTTTCCACCATGCGCTTCAAGCCATGGTGCATGATGACACCCACCTCGTGTGCAAAGGTCGGGTCGTAGCTGATGCAGTTGGGGATGGTGCCGGCCAGGATGTGGCTGTGCCCGTCCTCATGCTGCAAGCCTTCGCCGTTGAGCGTGGTGCGGCCCGACGTTCCGCCCAGCAGAAAGCCGCGTGCCTGCATGTCACCCGCCGCCCAGGCCAGATCGCCAATGCGCTGGAACCCGAACATCGAGTAATAGACATAGAACGGAATCATGATGCGGTTGTTGGTGGAGTACGACGTGGCCGCCGCAATCCAGCTCGACATGCCGCCGGCTTCATTGATGCCTTCCTGCAGGATTTGCCCCGCCTTGTCTTCCTTGTAGTACATGACCTGGTCTTTGTCGACCGGGGTGTACTGCTGACCTGCGGGGTTGTAGATGCCAATCTGACGGAAAAGACCTTCCATGCCAAAGGTGCGGGCCTCGTCGACCAGGATGGGCACCACGCGCGGGCCCAGCGCCTGGTCACGCAGGAGCTGCGTGAGGAAGCGCACATAGGCTTGCGTCGTGGAGATCTCCCGCCCCTCGGCAGTCGGCTCGATCACTGACTTGAAGACCTCGAGCGCCGGCACGGTGAAGTGTTCATCGGCCCGTGTGCGGCGGTGCGGCAAATACCCACCCAGCGCCTTGCGACGCTCGTGCAAATACCGCATCTCGGGCGTGTCGTCGGCCGGCTTGTAAAACGGCAGCTTGGGCAATTCGCTGTCAGGAATGGGGATGTTGAAGCGTTCGCGGAAGTCCTTGATGTCGTCGTCGGTCACCTTCTTGGTCTGGTGCACGGTGTTCTTGCCCTCGCCCACCTTGCCCATGCCAAAGCCTTTGACGGTCTTCATGAGGAGCACGGTGGGTTGGCCCTTGTGCTTGACGGCAGCCGAGTAGGCGGCATACACCTTTTGCGGGTCGTGGCCACCCCGGCGCAAATTCCAGATGTCGTCGTCGCTCAACTTGGCCACCATCTCCAGGGTGCGCGGATCGCGACCGAAGAAATGCTTGCGCACATACGCGCCGTCGTTGGCCTTGAAGGCCTGGAAGTCGCCGTCCAGCGTTTCCATCATGATGCGCCGCAAGGCACCGTCCTTGTCGCGGGCCAACAAGGGGTCCCAGTTGCTGCCCCACAGACACTTGATGACGTTCCAGCCAGCGCCGCGGAACTCGCTCTCCAGTTCCTGAATGATCTTGCCATTGCCCCGCACCGGGCCGTCCAGGCGTTGCAGGTTGCAGTTGATCACGAAGATCAGGTTGTCGAGGTTCTCGCGCGCGGCCAGGCCGATCGCGCCCAGCGACTCCACCTCGTCCATCTCGCCGTCGCCGCAGAACACCCACACCTTGCGGTTCTCGGTGTTGGCAATGCCGCGGGCATGCAGGTATTTCAGAAAGCGGGCCTGGTAGATGGCCATCAAGGGGCCCAGGCCCATGGACACCGTGGGGAACTGCCAGAACTCAGGCATCAGCTTCGGGTGCGGGTAGCTCGAGAGGCCTTTGCCATCCACTTCCTGGCGGAAGTTGAGCAACTGCTCCTCGGTCAAACGGCCTTCCAGAAAAGCACGCGCGTACACGCCCGGCGCCACGTGGCCCTGGATGTACAGCAGGTCGCCACCGTGGTGTTCATTTTCGGCGTGCCAGAAATGATTGAAGCCGGCACCGAACATGTGGGCCAGCGAGGCAAACGAGCCGATGTGCCCCCCCAGGTCTCCGCCATCGTCGGGGTTGTGGCGGTTGGCCTTGACCACCATCGCCATGGCGTTCCAGCGCATGTAGGCACGCAGACGCTCTTCGATCTCGATGTTGCCAGGGCAACGCTCTTCCTGGTCCGTCTCGATGGTGTTGACGTAGCCCGTGTTGGCCGAAAACGGCATGTCGATGCTGTTTTCGCGCGCGTGCTCCAGCAACTGCTCGAGGAGGTAGTGGGCACGATCAGGCCCCTCCGCCTGGATGACTGCCGACAGGGCATCCATCCATTCCCGGGTTTCCTGACTGTCGACATCGTTGATCGCGAAGGTCTGCTGGTCGTTCGGTTGTGCTGACATGGGTGTCTCCTCTTTCACAACATGATAAGGATTTGCGTGATGGGTGTTGTTGAGGTGGATTTTGGCACAGTTTGACGATTTTTCAAATAATGATTATCTATTTCATATTATGAATTTAAGCAATCTCCTACACTTGTTCAATGACGGCTCAGCACGTGCTCAAACAACCCCTTCGGCTGGTCACCCAGCGCTGGATCAACTGGTGGCGCCGGCTCAGCCCGTACCGGCAGGACCGCCTGGCCGTCCTGGCGCCGCTGGGTGCCGTGCTGGTGTTCCTGGCGGCGGTCCTGATTGCGTTCGGCTATCTGCGCTTTGAGGAGATCGAACGCGAGCAGGAGACTGTCCGTCGCGATGTCGAATATGCACAGCAACGGCTGCGTCTACGCCTGCTGGAGCGTCAAGAGCAACTCATGCGAATGGCGCGTGACGTGGGAAACCGAGATATCGATCAACGGGAATTCATCACTGAAGCCCAATCCCTGGTGGCCCAGCACCCCGAAATTGCCTCGATCACCTGGGTGGATGCACAACGCCGGGTCAAGGCCAGTTATGCGGGCCCCGGGGTGCAAAGCGCACAGTGGCGCAGCACGGGTGACTCACTGCGCCATGCGGACACTTCGAGCACCTTCCAACTCGCCCGCGAACAATTGCAAACGGTGTATTCGCCGCCTTTGCTGCGCCACTTACCTGGCGAGCGCACGGTGCAGCTGTTGCAACTGCACGTCCCGATCCAGCTGCATGGCCAGTTCCAAGGGGTGATCCTGACCGAGTACACCATTGATGGGTTGCTGCGTTTTGTCATCCCAGCGGAGATCGCCGCCCGCCACGCCGTCTCATTCATCGATGACCACAACCGTCTGTTGGCCGGCCAACCCATTGACAAACAGAGCCGTCTGAACTCTGGCATGCCCTGGATGAGCCAGGCCTACGAATACGCCGTGCCCATTCCACCAGTGGGCAACAGCCTGATGCTGCGTGCACAGGCTTACCGCACCTCGCAAGGCCTCATCGGCAACGGCATGTTCTGGCTCATGACCGCCTTGAGCCTGATGACCGCCTGGATGCTGATCGGCAGCTGGCGTCACACCCGCAGGCGACAGCAGGCCCAACAAGCCCTGGTGGCCGAAACCAATTTCCGCCGAGCCATGGAGAACTCCATCCTCACCGGCATGCGCGCCATGGACCTGAACGGTCGTATCACCTATGTCAACGCGGCCTTTTGTCAGATGACGGGCTGGAGCGAGCAGGAGTTGGTGGGGCGCCTGCCGCCCTTTCCGTACTGGCCCGACGAGGACATCCAGCTGCTGAACCGCCGCCTGCAAGACGAGATCAACGGCATCACCTCGCACAGCGCCTACCAGGTGCGGGTCAAGCGCAAGAACGGCCAGCTGTTTGATGCGCGCGTGTACATGTCCCCCCTGATTGATGCCAAGGGGCAGCAGACCGGGTGGATGACTTCCATGACCGACATCACCGAGCCCAACCGCATCCGCGAGCAGTTGCTGGCCTCGTATGAACGTTTCACCACGGTGCTGGAGGCCCTGGATGCCTCGGTGTCGGTAGCGCCGCTGGGCAGCGCCGAGATGGTGTTCACCAACAAGCTGTACCGGCAGTGGTTTGGCAACAATGCCCAGGGCCACCATGTGCTGATCACCCAGGCTGGCTCGATCGACCAGTCCACCAGCGACGAGAGCCAGGACACGGTGGATGTGCTGGCCGGTCTGCCGTCCGAGAGCCTGACCCTGGCGCAGACCGAAAACGCCGAAATTTACGTGCCCGATCTCGACAAGTGGCTGGAGGTCCGGTCGCGCTACCTGAACTGGGTGGATGGCCGTCTGGCCCAGATGGTGATTGCCACTGACATCACGCCCCGGCGTCACGCTGAGGAGCAGGCCGCACAGCAGGCTGAACGGGCCCAGTCGGCCAGCCGCCTCATCACCATGGGTGAGATGGCGTCGAGCGTGGCGCACGAACTCAACCAACCCCTCACCGCCATCTCGAATTACTGCAATGGCATGGTGTCGCGCATCAAGGGCCAGCACATCAGCGAGCAAGACTTGCTCCAGGCCCTGGAGAAAACCGCGCACCAGGCACAGCGCGCGGGTCAGATCATTCAGCGCATCCGCAGCTTCGTCAAACGCAGCGAACCCAACCGCATCGAGACCGAAGTGGCGCCCCTGGTGGCCGAGGCGCTGGAGTTGGCCGACATTGAACTCAAGCGCCGCAGCGTTCGCTTGAGTCACTTTGTCTCCTCGCGGTTGCCCCGCGTGCACGTGGACCCCATCCTGATCGAGCAAGTCCTGATCAATTTGCTCAAGAACTCAGCCGAGGCCATCGACCACGCCCACCGCACACCTGAGCGGCGCCATGTCGAGCTGCAGGTGTTGCCCAAAACCGTGGACCACAACCCGGTGGTGGAGTTCACCGTGATGGACACGGGCGGTGGTCTTGCGCCGGAAGTGCTGGAACACTTGTTTGAAGCGTTTTTCTCCACCAAGACCGAAGGCATGGGCATTGGCCTGAATTTGTGCCGCAGTATTGTCGAATCTCATGCGGGACGGATGCAGGCCGAGAACCTCTACAATGGCGCGGAAATCATCGGTTGTCGGTTCACCTTCTGGGTGCCAGCCGTCACCCGATAAACAGTTCGCCGGATTTAAACAGTTCGCCGGATTTGGTCGATGAAGTCAGTGTTGCAGGGAGATAGGTCCACCATGAGTCTGATACCCAAGAAAGGGACTGTCTATGTCGTTGATGACGACGAGGCAGTGCGCGATTCGCTCCAGTGGTTGCTGGAGGGCAAGGACTATCGGGTGCGCTGCTTCGATTCCGCGGAAACCTTCCTGACCCGCTACGACCCGCGCGAAGTGGCCTGCCTCATCGTTGATATCCGCATGGGCGGCATGACCGGACTGGAGTTGCAGGACCGCCTGATCGAGCGCAAATCGCCCTTGCCCATCGTGTTCATCACGGGACACGGCGATGTCCCCATGGCGGTCAACACCATGAAAAAAGGCGCCATGGATTTCATCCAGAAGCCTTTCAAGGAAGACGAATTGGTGAGCCTGGTCGAGCGCATGCTCGAACACGCCAAGGATTCCTTCGCCGACTACCAACTGGCTGCCAGCCGCGACGCGCTGATGTCCAAGCTCACCTCACGCGAGTCGCAGGTGCTTGAACGCATCGTGGCCGGTCGCCTGAACAAGCAAATTGCCGACGATCTGGGCATCAGCATCAAGACCGTGGAAGCGCACCGTGCCAACATCATGGAAAAGCTCAACGCCAACACCGTGGCCGATCTGCTGAAGATCGCGCTGGGGCAAGTGGCCAAGGCCTGATCCCCGTCACGCGCGCCGCCAGCCAACGCCCGTGCCGCACGGGCGTTCGTGTTTCAGGTCTGTGTTTCAGGTTTGTGCTGCAAAGTGGCATTTCTCCGTGCAGAGCCCGATCACCCCACCTCCTCCTTCACTGAAATCCGCACCATGACCGCTCAACTCATTGATGGCATTGCACTGTCCCGACACCTGCGCGAACAGGTGGCCGAGCGCACCCAGGCCTTGCGCCAGCGCGGCGTGCAACCGGGCCTGGCCGTTGTCCTGGTGGGGGACAACCCGGCCAGCCAGGTCTATGTGCGCAACAAGGTCAAGGCCTGCGAAGAGGCGGGCTTTCATTCAGTGCTGGAGCGCTATGACGCCACCCTCAGCCAGCCGGCATTGCTGGCCCATATTGCACGGCTGAACCAGGACGAACGCATTCACGGCATTCTGGTGCAGCTGCCCCTGCCCGACCACATCGATGCACACAAGGTGATTGAGGCCATCTCCCCTGACAAAGACGTGGACGGTTTTCACATCGCCAGCGCCGGTGCGCTCATGACGGGTTTGCCTGGTTTTTGGCCCTGCACCCCCTATGGCTGCCTGAAGATGCTGGAGAGCATTGGGTACGACCTGCAGGGCAAGCACGCGGTGGTGATCGGCCGCAGCAACATCGTGGGCAAACCGATGGCGCTCATGCTGCTGCAACGTAACGCGACCGTCACGGTGTGTCACAGCGGCACTCGGGACCTGGGCCACTTCACCCGCCAGGCGGATGTGGTTGTGGCGGCCGTGGGCAAGCGCAACGTGCTCACCGCCGACATGGTCAAGCCGGGTGCGGTGGTGCTCGATGTCGGCATGAACCGCAACGATGCAGGCAAACTCTGTGGCGACGTGGACTTCGAAGGGGTTCGCCAGGTGGCCAGTTACATCACGCCCGTGCCGGGAGGGGTGGGTCCCATGACCATCACCATGCTCCTGGTCAACACCCTTGAATCTGCCGAACGAGTCACCAAGCTGCCCTCATGACGACCTCTGACAACCCCCTGCTGGACTTTCAGGACCTGCCGCGTTTTGACGCCATTCAGCCTGAGCACATCGCCCCCGCCCTGGACCACCTGTTGGCCCAGGCGTCTGACGCCCTCGAGCAGGTCACTGCGCCAGCGTTTCCTTGCGACTGGGTGGCGCTTGCGCGCACCCTGGACACGGCCACCGAGCGCCTCGGGCGTGCCTGGGGTGCCGTCTCGCACCTGCATTCGGTGGTGGACACCCCCGCCCTGCGCGCGGCCTACACCGAAGCCCTGCCGCGCGTGACCGAGTTCTGGACCCACCTGGGCGCGGACGAACGCCTGTACGCCAAATACAAGTCCATCGCACCCACCGGCTTGAATGCCGAGCAGCGGCGGGCGCGCGACCTGGCGCTGCGCAATTTCGTGCTCTCGGGGGCCGAGCTGCAAGGTGCAGCCAAGGCGCGTTTTGCCGCCATCCAAGAACGCCAGGCCGAGTTGTCGCAGCAGTTCAGCGAACACGTGCTGGATGCCACCGACCAGTGGTCACTCTATGTCTCGGCAGAGGAGCTCGACGGCGTACCGCCGGATGTGCTGTCGGCCACACGCCAGGCCGCTCAGGCCGACCAGCGCGAGGGCCACAAGCTCACCTTGAAAATGCCGTGCTATCTGCCAGTGATGCAGTTCGCCCATCACTCTTCAGTGCGTGAGCAGCTCTACCGTGCCTACGTCACACGCGCCTCCGAGCAATCCAGCCTACCGCAGTTTGACAACACGGCCCTCATGCACGAGATCATCCAGCTGCGCCATGAGGAAGCCACGCTGCTGGGCTTTGCCAACGCGGCCGAAGCATCGCTCGCGCCGAAGATGGCCGACTCTCCCCGCCAGGTGCTGGACTTTTTGCGCGATCTGGCTCGTCGTGCGCGGCCCTATGCCGAACAAGACCTGGCCGACCTGCGCGAGTTTGCCCGCACCCAACTGGGTCTGAACGATCCCCAGGCCTGGGATTGGCCCTACATTGGCGAACGGCTGAAGGAGGCTCGCTATGCCTTCAGCGAGCAGGAGGTCAAAACCTACTTCACCGCCCCCAAGGTGCTGGCCGGTTTGTTCGGCATCGTGGAAACCTTGTTCCAGGTGTCGATTCGGCGTGACCAAGCCCCCGTGTGGCATCCGGGAGTGGAGTTTTATCGAATCGAGCGTCGCGCGGCCAGTGCCAACGACACACCAGAATTGGTGGGGCAGTTCTACCTGGACCCAGGGGCGCGGGCCGGCAAACGCGGTGGCGCCTGGATGGACGATGTCCGCGCCCGCTGGCTGCGCCCGGACACCCAGGCGCTGCAAACACCGGTTGCCCACCTGGTGTGCAACTTTGCGCAAGGCGTTGATGGTCAGCCGGCGCTGCTCACGCACGATGACGTGATCACCTTGTTTCACGAATTCGGCCATGGCCTGCACCACCTGATGACGCGTGTGAACGAACGCGACGTCGCGGGCATCAGTGGGGTGGAGTGGGATGCCGTGGAATTGCCCAGCCAGTTCATGGAGAACTTCTGCTGGGAGTGGTCGGTGGTGCGCCACCTGTCGGCACATGTGGAGACCGGCGAGCCTCTGCCGCGCGAGCTGTTTGACAAGATGCTGGCCGCTCGCAATTTCCAAAGTGGCTTGCAGACCTTGCGCCAGATCGAGTTCTCTCTCTTTGACATGCGTCTCCACCACGAAACCACCCTGCCTGTGAGCGCCGATCGCGACGCCATCCTGGCCCTGCTGGACTCGGTGCGTGATGAAGTGGCGGTGCTGCACCCACCCGCCTGGAACCGCATGCCGCACACCTTCAGCCACATCTTTGCCGGTGGGTACTCGGCCGGCTATTACAGCTACAAGTGGGCCGAGGTGCTGAGTGCCGACGCGTATGCCGCGTTTGAGGAAACCGCTGGGCCACAAGGTGAGCCCAGCCTGGCCACCGGACAGCGTTATTTGCAACACATCCTGGAAGTCGGCGCCAGCCGTCCGGCCATGGAATCGTTCAAAGCGTTCCGCGGTCGCGAGCCCACGCTGGACGCGCTGCTGCGCCATCAGGGCATGTCCCGCTGAGCGCGCGGGTGGCGCCCCTCACCGGGCAGACCCTGAGGCCTGACGTCGCCTTCAAAACGTCAGAGTCTTCACGCCGGTGGCCGTACCCAGCAGGCAGACTTGCGCCTTCTGGTGGGCGAACACCCCTACCGTGACCACCCCGGGCCACTGACTCACCTCCGTTTCAAAACGCAAGGGGTCTGTGATGTGCAGTCCCGTCACATCCACAATCTGCTGGCCGTTGTCGGTCACCAGGGGATGGCCATCTTTCAGGCGAATCTGGGCGCTGCCGCCGAGCGCTGCGAACTGACGCATGATGCGCGCGCTGGCCATGGGGATGACCTCGACCGGCAGCGGAAATGCGCCCAGGGTTTTGACCAGCTTGGATTCGTCCGCAATGCAGATGAACTGTCGCGACTGCGCCGCCACAATCTTCTCTCGCGTGAGGGCCGCGCCTCCCCCTTTGATCATGTACCCGTGCGCGTCAATTTCGTCAGCACCGTCGATGTAGACGGACAGGGTGTCGACGTCCTGCGCCTCAAACACCGTGATACCGGCTGCCCGCAAACGGGCGGTCGACGCTTCCGAGCTGGAAACCGCGCCACGGATGCGATCCTTGATGGTGGCCAGCGCATCGATGAATTTGTTGACCGTCGAGCCGGTGCCCACGCCCACCACCTCGCCGGCGGGCACGTAGGCCAGGGCGGCCTGTCCAACCCGTGTCTTGAGTTCATCCTGGGTGAGAGCTTGCGACATCGGCGAAAATCCTGTGAATTACTACCCGGCTGATTATCCATGGCTCTGCCCACCCTCTCCTCGCTGTACCCCCTGGCCCGCTCCGCGCTCTTCGCCATGGACCCCGAAGTGGCACACGAACGCCTCATGGACCTGCTGGCCAGCACCCAGCACCATTGGGGCCGCATGGCCTATGCGCAAGCGCGGCTCGATGACCCCCTCACCCTGGCCGGTCTGCACTTTCCCAACCGGGTGGGCCTGGCCGCCGGGCTGGACAAAAATGCCCGCTGCATTGACGGCCTGGGCGCCATGGGCTTTGGCTTTGTGGAGGTCGGCACGGTCACCCCCAAGGGCCAACCCGGCAACCCCAAGCCGCGCATCTTCCGACTGCCCGAGGTGGAGGGCCTGATCAACCGGCTGGGCTTCAACAACGAAGGTCTGGACGCGTTCCTGCACAACGTGCAGCAAGCGCGCTTTCGCCAGGCCTCGGGGGCCAGCATGCTGCTGGGATTGAACATTGGCAAAAACGCCACCACCCCCATCGAGCGCGCGGCCGAGGACTACCTGACCTGCCTGGAAGGCGTGTACCCGCATGCCGACTACGTCACGGTCAACATCTCCAGCCCCAACACGCAAAACCTGCGCGCCCTGCAATCGGACCAGGCCCTCGACGAGCTGCTGCACGCGCTGAGCGAGCGGCGCGAGCAGTTACAGCGACAGCACAGCAAGCGCGTGCCGGTGTTCATCAAGATCGCCCCCGATCTGGACGAACCACAGATCGACCTGATCGCCGCCACGCTTCGCCGTCACGGCATGGAAGGTGACCGTGCCAAGGACGAGGCCTGGGGCGTGATTGCCACCAACACCACCATCTCGCGCGAGCAAGTCAAAGGTTTGCCGCATGGCGACGAAACTGGCGGACTCTCTGGCGCACCCGTGTACGCCAAGAGCAACGCCGTGATCCGTCAATTGCGCCAGCGCCTGGGGCCGCACTTTCCCATCATCGGGGTGGGGGGCATCCTGAGCGGTGCTGACGCTGTCGGGAAAATCGAAGCGGGGGCCGATGTGGTGCAGCTCTACACCGGGTTGATCTACCACGGTCCGGCGCTGGTGAACGAATGCGCTCGCGCGCTGCGAGACATGCCGCGGGGGTAAAAACCTCGCACCACCCTGCCCATCGGCGTGGTGTTGAGCTGCAGCCCCATAGAAGATGCGCGACGGATGCAGTAGACGTCAGCCGCGACGAATGCCGGGGACGTCAGGCCAGCGCCAACTCGAGTTGCGCTGTCACACGGTCTGCCAGCACCAATGAACTGGTCAAGCCCGGTGACTCGATCCCGAACAGGTGCACCAATCCCTGCATGCCGTGATCAGCGGGTCCGCTGATCACGAAATCTGCGGCCGGCTGATCGGCGCCACCCAACTTGGGCCGAATGCCCGCGTACCCCGGCAGCAGGCTGTCGTCGGCCAGTGCGGGCCAGTAGCGACGTACCTCGGCGTAAAAATCGCGGCAACGGTTGGGATCGACCGCCAGTTGCTCGGGATCGTCCACCCACTCCACGTCCGGACCGAACTTCGCTTGACCGCCCAGGTCCAGGGTCAGGTGAACGCCCAGCCCCGCCGCTTCGGGCACCGGGTAAATCAGACGCGAGAACGGCGCCTTGCCGCTCAATGTGAAGTAGTTCCCCTTGGCATAGTGGGCAGTGGGCACGTGCTCGGCTGGCATGCCCTCGAAACGGGCCGCCAGTCCAGGCGCGTACACGCCCGCCGAGTTGACCACGATCCGCGCCTTGAGCTCGGTGCCGTCGGCCATGCGCAGCACGGTGCCATCGGGTTCACACCGGGCCGAGGCCACGGCACTGTGGCACACCACCATGCCACCACCCTGCTCCAGGTCGCCTTGCAAGGACAGCATGTAGGCATGGCTGTCGATGATGCCCGTGCTGGGCGAGAGAATCGCTGCCTTGCAATGCAACGCCGGCTCGAGGGCCTGTGCCTCCTCGCGCGACAGGATGCGCAAATCGTCCACGCCGTTGGCCTGGGCCTTTCGCACAATGGCTTCCAGCTGGCTGATTTGCTCGGTCTGGGTGGCCACAATCAGCTTGCCGCAGCGGCGGTGGGGAATGCCGCGCTCCTGGGCGTAGGCATACAGCTGCTGTCGCCCCTGGACACAACACTGTGCCTTCAGCGAGCCGGCCGGGTAATAGATGCCTGCGTGGATCACCTCGCTGTTGCGCGAGCTCGTGCCCATGCCGATCGCCTCTTGCGACTCCAGCACCAGCAACTCCTTCACGCCCAGGCGGGGCGATTGTGTCAAGGCTCTGGCCACCGCGAGCCCCACCACACCGGCACCGATCACCACTGCATCGACCTGCTCCACGTCACACACTCCCGTTGTCTGCTTGCGTTAAAACCCCAATCATCCAACAAAAAGCCTGTGCCAAACGACCCCCTGTCTCCAACGTGGCCTTGTGGTGGTCCGAGGCATGCCCGCCTCCTCGCACCTGGGGATCCAAAGAAAACGGCACCCGAAGGTGCCGTCTTAGGGGGTGTCGTCGCACCCTGGGGGGCAGAAGCCGGCCTGAATCAGCGCTTCTTGGTGGCGGACTTGGCAGCACCAGCCACTTGCTCGCTCATGGTGCGAACTTGCGCCTGGGTCAGGTCGGTGGCTTGCTTGACGGCCTTTTGCAC
>JACCDO011891817.1_pt1 | contig 21019 bp, 28 predicted proteins | sample 7446101 | NCBI WGS metagenome assembly JACCDO01 (sample SAMN15323440, study PRJNA562643) | freshwater metagenome | isolation source: river surface water | place: USA:Blue River Watershed | collected 2017-08-16
TATGATTAAAGAAAATCACTATAAGGATATAGATCTGTTATCTTTAGACCTTGCAGATCCAAAAATCTACGAGATGCTTTCTGACGGGTACACAAAGGGTGTATTCCAGTGTGAAGCAACACCATATACAAACCTTCTAGTTAAGATGGGTGTAAAGAACTTTAACGAACTTGCTGCATCAAATGCTCTTGTTCGTCCAGGAGCAATGAATACAATTGGTAAAGACTATATTGCTCGTAAGCATGGAAAGCAAAACGTGTCATATAGTCACCAAATTATGAAACCATTTACGGAGGACACCTATGGCTGCGTTCTATACCAAGAACAAGTTATTCAAGCATGCGTACACCTTGGACAGATGTCCATGTCGGAAGCAGATAAAGTTAGAAAGATCATTGGAAAGAAGAAGGATGCTAAAGAGTTTGACGTATTCAAGGACAGGTTCGTATCTGGTGCATCTGCTTATATTTCTCCTAACCAGGCACTTGACCTTTGGCACGACTTTGAAGCGCATGCTGGTTACTCATTCAACAAGAGCCACGCAGTTGCTTACTCGACTTTATCGTATTGGACGGCGTGGTTAAAGTATTATTATCCGCTAGAGTTTATGTTTGCTCTTCTTAAGAATGAAAAAGATAAAGATAACAGAACAGACTACTTGATTGAAGCAAAGAGAATGGGTATTCCAGTTAAGTTGCCACACATCAATGATTCTGATCTTGACTTTAAGATTGAGGGCAAGGGTATTAGATTTGGTCTAACTGGTATTAAGTTCATCTCTGACAATATTGCACAAAAGTATATTGCTGCAAGACCTTTTAGATCTTATAAAGAACTTGAAGAGTTTACTTTTACAAAGGGTAATGGTGTTAACAGCAGAGCACTACAGGCTTTAAGGGTTATCGGAGCAGCAACTTTTAATGATAACCCACGTAATGATACAGAGATCAAAGAGAACTTGTATGAGTACTTGAACCTTCCAGAGTTTAATATTACAATTCCATCTCACTACTACGCTTTTATTCAGGATGTTTGTGATTTTGAAGAAAAAGGCTCCTACATATTAATGGGAATGGTTAAAGCAATTAAGCGAGGTAAAGGTTGGTCAAGAGTTGAAGTGCTTGATAAGACTGGTAGTGTTGGAATCTTTGATGAAGAGCAAACGACAATCGAAACTGGAAAGACATATCTAATACTTGCCAATGATAATCGTATTGTATCTGCTATTCCTGCTGATGAACTTAAGGGGTCTTCAAATGCTTTAGTTAAATTCTTAGGCTATAAGCAGTTGCCATATACTGAAGATGAGATGTTTGTGGTATCATTTAAACCTAGAATAACAAAGACAGGGAAAAAGATGGCTTCTTTAACATTAGCAGATACTAGCCGTGACCTGCACTCCGTTACAGTATTTCCAACAGCATTTGCTAAAGCATATATGAGTATTGAGGAAGGCAAGTCTTACAAGTTTAGTTTTGGAAAAACAAAAGAAGGAACGGTTATATTGGAGGATGTACATGTTTGATGATTTAGCAATTAAGTTACATGAGGTTGCAGTAGAAAAAGGATTTTGGGATCAGGATGTTGATGACATTTTTGTTTCAAAGCAGTTGATGATGATTGTGTCTGAGGTAGTTGAAGTTCTTGAGGCAGTCAGGAAAGATAAGGGCGAAGAGGAAATTGCTAAAGAGTTTGCAGATATTATTATTCGTACCCTTGACCTTTACGCAGGTATGGTTGAAGCAGGGTATACTAAGATTTCACTTGATTATGCTTTTGACGAAAAGACAAAGTTTAACAAGACTAGACCAGAAAAGCATGGGGTAAGATTCTAATGGCAGTAACAGTAGACGATGTATTGGCACAACTAGATCCAAAGTTAAGAAAGCGTTTGGGTAGTGGTGTTGGGGTTAACTTTGAGTATCAGCCAACCCCATCTGTAGGATTGAATCGTGCTCTAGGCGGAGGACTGCCGTATGGTCGTCAGGTCCTCATCTGGGGTAGCAAGTCTTCTGCAAAGTCCTCTATGTGCCTGCAAATGATTGCTATGGCCCAAGCAGAAGGAAAGGTATGTGCTTGGATTGACTCTGAGATGTCATACTCAGAAGATTGGGCAAGGTCGCTTGGGGTAGATCCAGAAAAACTTATCTACTCACAAGCAAGAACTATTAGTGATATGGTAGATGTAGGTGTAGGTTTAATAAATGCTGGAGTGGACCTGATTGTGATAGACTCTATTACGTCAATGCTTCCTGCTATCTATTTTGAAAAAGATACAGATGAAATGAAGGCATTAGAAAATACAAAACAGATTGGAGCAGAATCCCGTGACTTTAGTAACGCATGGAAAATGCTTAACTATGCAAACAATAAAGTTAAGCCAACTTTGCTTGTTCTTATTTCTCAGTCTCGTAACAATATTAATGCTATGTATACTAGCCAGCAGCCTTCTGGTGGTCAGGCTACTAAGTTTTATTCCTCATGTGTTATTAAACTCTTTTCTTCAGAGTCAGACAATCAAGCAATTAAAGGCAAGATCAAGGTAGGAGACAAGTTAATTGAAGAAAAAATTGGTAGAAAGATTAGGTGGGAACTACAGTTCTCCAAAACCTCTCCAGGGTTCCAGTCTGGTGAGTACGATTTTTATTTTAGAGGTGACAGTATTGGTCTTGATACCATTGGCGACTTGGTTGATACCGCAGAGTCCGTTGGGCTGGTAGAAAGAACTGGTGCATGGTACTTGCTTCCAGATGGTACAAAGGTTCAAGGTAGAGAAGGATTTATCAATCGTGTTAGAGAGGATCTTGACTTGCAGCAGCAATTACGAGATAAGTTAAATGACAACTAGAGATTTTACTGTTTACTTTGGTAAGTTTCCATGTAAAGATTGTCACGAAGAAGTAAAGTCTTTAAGGCTGTGGACCGTGAAAGGCGAAGCAACTTGGATGTGCTCTAAAAAGCATTTGTCTAAAGTTGACTTGATTCCACAAAAGAAAAAGAAGAAGGACTTTGATAATGACTGAGAAAAGTGAGTCTAAAAGAATTGGTGCAAAACAGCACAAGAACTCTGGACGAAACACCCATAAAGGTGATGCCACATGGAAAAACTTCACAGTAGATTTTAAAGAGGTAGGAAAGTCTTTTACTTTAAATAAAGATGTTTGGGCTAAGGCTGTTACTGACGCTATAAAAAACGGTAATGATCCAGCAATAATAGTTATCATTGGTGAAGGTAATACCAAGGTAAGACTAGCCATAACAGAGTTCTCTATTTTAGAACAAATTCTGGATGGTGTATAATAGGAATATGACTAGCACTGAAAAAGATATGGAAAACTTAAATGTTCGCATACTTAAGAATTTTTTGAGCGATGAGGATGTAAAACTTCTTAAGGCTGCTATTGGTAAAGAGCGAGAAGAGAACGATCCTAGACGTGTAAGACTAGAGTCTTTGCAATCTAGACAGGTGTCAGATTTTGAGGTTCCTGAATCAGTAACTAAAGCATTCTTAGATGGGGCGCATAAGTATGGGTCTCCAACCTTAAAAGAGGCTCACCACACATTTTTTGAATATAGTGGTAGATATAATGGAGAAACTCATTGTGCTCCACATACAGACAGAAGTGCTTCATACTTCTCGATGAACTATCAACTTGATGCAAATATTTCCTGGGAGTTATTTGTAAATGGAAAAGAATATTTATTGGAGAATAATGACTTGTTAGTCTTTAGTGGAACTCATCAGATACACTGGAGACCAAGGCGTGACTTAACAAAAGATGAGCATTGCGCCATGGTTATATTCCATTTTGCTGAGCCAGATCACTGGAGATTCAGCAAGTTAGCAGACAACGGTGCACCACTTGGAGAAAACCCAACCCCATACGAAGTTTTAACTCATAAGTGGCAGGATAACGATATTATGGCAGAGTATTGGGACCAATACCTAAATGATAGAAGATATGAGCATACTTTAAGACCAGAGTCGAAATGGATAATCTAATATGGAAAAGTTTATCAAAGAAGTATTTACGCAAGAAGAGATAGACATTATAGAGTCTTGTATTGTAGAGCAAGTTGCAACTCGTGAGGTTGTTGAGTGGGATGACTCAGTAGATGGCGAGCATGTCTTTCAAGGAAAGATTGTTAAACTACAAAAAGATCTTGGTCGCTACGGGGCAGAAGGAATTGTATTTCCTAAAGAGATATATGACAAGGTCTCTTCAATAGTTAATTCTGGTCTTGCAAACAACATGTATAAGTTGACTAACCAAGGTGAGTTTTATGTTGAGTATAACCCAAAGTATGGAACTCCAGCCCTTTTACCACATTATGATAGTGGGACATGCACACTTATTCTTGACTACCAGTTGTCCTCAACAACAGATTGGCCACTTGGTATTGATGACAAACTATATCAACTAAAAGATAATGAGGGAATAATATTAAAGCCTCTTGACTACTTACATTATAGACCTGTAAGAGAGTGGTCTGAGGGAGATTCTGTAAGAATGATCTTCTTTAACTTTATCAATACTTTAGATACAGAGCATAGAAATAGAATTAATGATATCTATGCAGGAGCGAGAGCCCCAATTAATACTAGCGATGGGGTCATAGATGAAGTTTGATGAAAAAAACATAATTGTAAAAGATATACTAACTAAAGATGATATGGAAAGACTCAAGGAGTCTATGTATTCTTCTGATAGTTCTAATCAGGTTGATGATCTTGGGTACTACACTTGGCACTTAAAAATGCCAGATGACATAGAGGAAAAGTTTCTTAAGATTGCAGAAGATGTGTGTGGAGAAAAGTTAATCCTTGCTGAGTACAATGCATCAAAGTATCAGATATCTTTTAATGAGGATGGAACAGAGTCTCATCCGCTTCTTTTTCCACATACAGATGAAGCATTTCATGAAGAAAGATTTACACTAGACTATCAGTTAGAGTCAAACGTAACCTGGCCAGTTGCAGTAAAATCATCTGAAGGTATTTCTGAGATGTCTTTATCGGATAATGAGGCATGTACGTTTTCTGGAACGCATCAAATACACTGGAGGCCAAAAAGAAAATTTGTACCTGGAGAGTTTGTCACCCTGGTATTCATGCATTTTAAAAAAGCGACGGGGGCAAAAGAATTAACCGTTGAACATATAAACCATATGAGAAGTCTTGCAAAGATAGAATATGAGCAATGGATAAGACAAGAAGGAAGAAATAACAACAAGTTGTACGATCCTTCAAATGAGCCAAGATACGAGAAAAGGGAGAAGTTCTAATGTCAGAGATGCACAAGTATTTAACTGGATTTGCAGAGTATAACAGGGAGGTTCCTTTTTATGTTGAAAAGCCATTTACCGATGCTCAACGTCAACAATTGCGGGATGTAATTGAGACCAATAGGCAGAGAGATCCAGAGTATAGATTAGTACCTGGAGACCAAGAGCAGTATAACGGTCAACACAGATTTGATCCTAAGAAGATTGTACATATGTCTAGATTACTTATAGAGTTTGATTGTCCACCAGAGGTAGAGGCAGTCATGGATTCTTACGCAAAGCCAGTTCATCAAAGAGAGATTGCCTTGTGTCACTACAATTATATTGACTACAATATGAAGTATGGAGAAGGAAAGTATGCTCCTGCTCTTCCACCGCACCTTGATGCAGATGAAAACCTTGTGACATTTAACTACATGATTGGTGGAAATGTTCATGACTGGACGCTATGGATTGATGATAAAGAGTATGAGTTAAAAGAAAATGATGCTATAGTCTTTAGTGCCGTAAACCAGGTTCACTGGCGACCAAAGCGAAAGTGGAAAGAAGGAGAGTTTGTTGAGATAGTTAGTTTTGACTATTGTCCAATAACAAACTATAGATTTACTGGTGAAGAGAATCCTATAGATCCATTTAAGTATGCAGAAAAAAGAAAGGCTTATACAGATTCTTTAAGCAATACTCCAGAGTTTAAATTAGCATGGGAGATCTATAATCGTGATGGAAATCGTGATGGAATCTCTTACGATAAGTTGGGAGACTTTGCATGATCAACGAGCAAAATGGGACTACTCTGCAGATGGTAAATGGTCTATCTGAAATTGCAGAGTACATGGATGACGAAGAACTGACTACAGCACTTGTAATGATTGCTAAGTTAATTATAAAACCAGATGTTCCTATGAATATCGCAACTGTAGAGATTGTGAGACTACAAGCAATCGCAGCCAAGATGTCTTTAAAGGCAACATGGATGGCAAATGTCGATAAGTCTGATCGTGGAAAGAAAAATTTATATTACACAGCAGCAGAGTCAATTAATAATTTAGTCTCTGCACTCAAGTACATAACAAGATAGTCTGCTATACTTATATAGAACAGAAACGAGTTATACAAAATGACAAAAAACTTTTTAAAATCTATGATGGAAAGACCAGAAGAAGAACCAGTTCATCCGATGGATGTTCTTGGTCTTACTGAGAAAATTCAGTCTGGCTATACAATCAATAGAATGAGCAAGCAAACTCAAAAGAAAACATTTGCTCCATCAACCATTGCATATGGCCATGGAGAATGTCCTAGATATTGGTATCTAGCATTTGATGGTCAGATGTTTGAAGACAATGCAGATCCTTATTCGGCAGCCAATATGACTGCAGGGTCTTTGTCTCATGGAAGAATTCAGCAGGCAATGAGAGATTCAGGAATCCTTATTGAAGATGAGTTCAAGATTACACATGACGATCCTCCAATTTTTGGGTATGGAGATGTTATGCTTGATTGGCAAGGAGAGCCACTTCTTGGTGAAATCAAGACAATGATGAATGAAGGATTTGAATATAGAAAGGCTACTAAAAAGCCTAAGACTGGTCACTTGATTCAGTTGTTAATCTATATGAAGATTTTAAAGAAGGCAAAGGGTGTATTAATTTATGAGAACAAGAATAATCATGAATTGCTTCTTTTGCCTGTAGAAGTAAACGATCATTACCGTCGGTGGGTAGACCAGGCATTTGATTGGATGAGAACAGTTCGTAAGGCATGGGTTGATAGAACCCTGCCTAAGAAAAACTATAGATCAAATTCTAAGATCTGTAAGTCTTGTCCTATTCGAAAAGCGTGTGATAATGCAGAGGTTGGCGAATTAAAGATTAATTCCTTGGAGCCTCTGGATGAAGCATTGCCAGTGGTGTGACTCTGAGTTTTTCTCTGATATAAGTTATCAGATATATTGTTCTCCAGAATGTAGAGAGCAGGCAACAAAAGAAAAAATTGCTGCAAGGTATGTAATGTCTAGACGCAAGAAGCGTGTTGGCAAAAACAGACGTTGCTTAAATTGTAATGAAGAGTTGTCTATCTATAACGATGAGCCATTATGCCATAACTGTGATGTAAATCCAAAAGATGTTGGCAAAGCCATAAAAGAAATAAAGGGCATTGCTAATGGTAAAGAATAAGTGGGGCTTAGAAATAAAGCCTAAGACTATTTGCTCAATAGATGCTAGTACAAATAGTCTTGCCTTTGCTCTTTTCAATACTATAGACAATACTTTGTCATCAGTAGGGAAGATAAACTTTTCTGGATCAAATACATATGAAAAGGTTATGGATGCTGGAAAGAAAGTTAAAGCGTTTATTGACTACCATGGTGGATTTGAAGCCATAGTTATTGAGCACACTGTATTCATGAATAGCCCTAAGACTGCTGCAGACCTTGCATTAGTTCAAGGGGCTATTCTTGGAGCAGCAGGCCAAGCAGGTACAACCGTTATTGGCAGGGTAGCACCAATAACATGGCAAAACTACATAGGTAATAAGAAGATATCTAAAGAAGAAAAACTTTCTATAAAGCAGCAAAACCCTGGAAAGTCTGATTCGTGGCTCAAGGGGCACGAGAGAGAGTTAAGAAAGCAAAGGACTATAAGGTTTGTTAATACAATTTATGATAGAGACATAACTGATAACGACGTAGCAGATGCTTGCGGTATTGGTCATTGGGCTATTAATAATTGGGACAAGGCTGTGGAATTTTGACAGTCGAGGAGTTAAAGTCTGCAGAAATAGTTACACATTTTATAAATGTTGGGGCTATTGAGTTTGCTGATATTGACATTAACACTGGTCAGATGCTATACTATATGAATGAAAAGATGCAATACGTGCATCCAAAACTGTACTATTATGTCAAGGAGGGGTTTTTAGATGGCCAAATTATATACAAGTGAAGCATACTTGCGAAAAAGATACTGGCTTGAAAAGAAGACACCCAAGGAGATAGCAGACGAGAACGGTGTTAGTGTTGAGACAATCTATGTCTATCTTGCCAAGTTTGGATTAAGGAAGTCAAAGCGATGAGCGATAATCTACACATTACTGTTGACCAAGTAAACCATCCACTGCATTACACATCAGATCCATCAGGCGTTGAGTGTATTCAGATAACAAGACATAGAAATTTTAATATAGGTAATGCCTTCAAGTATCTTTGGAGAGCAGGTTTAAAGGATGAGTCAAAGACCATCCAAGATCTTGAAAAGGCAATCTTTTATATTCAAGATGAAATTAAAAGATTAGAGGGAAAGTATGTCAACTGAAGAAGATTTAGTTAAGCATTTAGATAAAGTAAATACTGTTGTAGAGGAATACCTAAAGGGTAATGATCCAACAAAGATATCAAAAGACTTGTCAATTCCAAGAACACAGGTCGTTCAGTTAATCAACGAGTGGAAGGTCATGGCATCTGCTAACGATGCAATCCGTGCTCGTGCCAAGGAAGCCCTTGCTGCTGCTGATACACACTATAGCAAATTGATTTCAAAGTCTTATGAGGTTATTGATGAAGCGTCTATGACAAACAACCTTGGTGCTAAAACACAGGCTATTAAACTTGTCATGGATATTGAATCTAAAAGAATTGACATGCTACAAAAGGCTGGTCTACTAGAAAATAAAGAGTTGGCTGATGAGATGATGGAGATTGAAAAGCGTCAAGACATTCTCATGTCTATTCTAAAGGATATCGCATCAGAGTACCCACAGGTTCGTGATGAAATTATGAGAAGGCTTTCTTCTATTGCAAAAAGCAATGAAGTAATTACGGTAGTTCATGATGGCTAATTTTGACGAGTTCTTAGAGGCTCTCAAAGATAACCACTTTGAAGAAACCCCAGTCGATGCTAAAACTTTTGTTGAAGGAGAAGCATTCCTTGGGCAGCCTGGTCTCTCAGATATTCAGTACGACATTGTAGAAGCCATGAGTCAGATCTATCGCAAAGAAGATTTGATTGAAATTATGGGGGAAGAAAAAGGTTCACAATATTATGAAAAGTACACAAAGAACGAAATCATCCTGCAGTTGGGTAAAGGTAGTGGTAAAGACTTTACTTCCACTGTTGCTTGTTGTTACATTGTTTATAAACTACTATGTCTTAAAGACCCTGCAAGATACTTCGGGAAGCCATCAGGAGACGCTATAGACCTTATCAACGTTGCTATTAACGCTCAACAAGCAAAGAACGTTTTCTTTAAAGGCTTCAAGACAAAGATTGAAAAGTCTCCATGGTTTGCTGGCAAGTTTTACGCCAAGGCTGACTCTATTGAATTTAATAAATCAATTACAGTTTACTCTGGCCATTCAGAGCGTGAATCACATGAGGGTTTAAACCTTTTGCTTGCAGTTCTTGATGAGATTTCAGGCTTTGCATCTGAGATTGGAACAGGAAATGATCAGGGAAAGACTGCTGACAATATCTACAAGGCTTTTCGTGGATCAGTAGACTCTCGCTTCCCAGACCTTGGAAAGGTTGTTCTGCTTTCATTCCCACGTTACCCAGGAGACTTTATCTCAGAGAGATACGATGCTGTCATATCTGAAAAAGATGTTGTAGAGCGTACACACAAATTTGTTATTAACCCATTACTTCCAGAGGATGCTGACAACACTTTTGAAATTTCCTGGGATGAGGATCATATTGTTTCATACAAATATCCAGGAGTATTTGCATTAAAAAGACCTACATGGGAAGTAAATCCAACTCGCAAGATTGATGACTTTAAGATTGCATTTATGACAGACCTTGGCGATGCAATGATGCGTTTTGCTTGTGTTCCAACCTTTGCTTCTGATGCATTCTTTAAGCAGGCAGATAAGGTAAGAGCCTGCATGTCAATTAGAAATCCAGTAGATACGTTTAAGAGGTTTGAAGAATCTTTTCAACCAGATCCAAATAAAAAATATTATGTTCATGCTGACCTTGCACAGAAGCATGACAAGTGTGCAGTTGCCATTGCTCACGTAGAAAAATGGGTAAACAGTCACGTCATTAACAATTACGAACAGGTTGCGCCAATTGTAGTGGTAGATGCTGTAGCGTGGTGGGAACCAAAAGTAGAGGGTCCTGTAAACCTTTCAGAAGTTAAGCAGTGGATTCAAAACCTTAGAAGACTTGGATTTGACATTGGAATGGTTTCTTTTGACCGTTGGCAATCTTTTGATATTCAGAATGAGTTGCAGGCAGTTGGAATGAGAACTGATACTGTTTCTGTTGCTAAGAAGCACTATGAGGATATGGCAATGCTTGTATACGAGGAAAGACTTGTGATGCCATCAATCGAACTTTTGTTCGATGAATTAACACAGTTAAAGATTATGAAAAATGATAAAGTTGACCACCCACGTAAGAAGTCAAAGGACTTGGCTGATGCTGTGTGTGGGGCTATTTTTGGGGCAATATCAAATACACCTAAAAATATAGACGTTGAGGTGGAGATCCATACATACAGGGATAGACCTAAGCAGGTTGACAACAGGCCAGCCAACGTGATACAATATAAACCTAGCCAGAAACAAGATCAAGAAGACGATTCTGACTTCATGGATAGACTAAAAACACTATAAACAAGGAGAATAAATTAAATGAACTCATTTAAGAAAATCGCACTAGCCATGGTTGCAGCCATGACTTTGGGCACAATCGTAGCAACACCTGCAAGTGCTGCTGTAATGACAGTTGCTGTATCATTGGATTCTGTAGCAAACACTACAGCATCTGCAATCGCTACACCTGCATCATTGCCAGTCCCTGCAGACAACTCTGTTGACGCTGCTGACGCACTAAAGTTCGTCGCAACAGTTGACACAGGAACAAACGTTTCTGTAACTGCAACAAACGCAACAATCGTGTCTGCACTACACACATCTGCTGCACCAGTAGGAGCAACTTCAGGATCATCATCTTTGACAATTGCAACTGGTACAGGCACAACAGCAACATTTTATGTCTACACAAAGACAACAGCAATTGGAACAGTTGTAATCAACAACGGCGGAACAACCCTTACATACTATGTACAGGGAACTGCTGGAAAGATTAATACTCTTTCAGTTTCTGCACCAACATCAGGTGCTGCTGGAACAAAGCAGGACATCACAGTAACTGCAACAGATACATTTGGTAACAAGGTATCAGGTAAGTCAATTACTGCAACAGTATTTGCTTCAACAGCAACACTAGATACAGCAACAGCAACAACTGGTGCTACACTTTCAGACTTTGGGGTTGCTACATTTAAGGCAACACTTCCAACAACTGGAACACGTTCACTGATCACATTCGCTCCAACAACTTCAACAGATGCAACATCTGCAGATGTAGTTGGACTTCCTGCTCGTGCACTAGCACCATTTGCAGAAATCACAGTTCGTGATCTAGTATCAGAACTCGCAGCACAGACTGCTGCTAAGGATGCAGCACTTGCTGCTAAGGCTGCTTCAGATGCTGCACTTGTTAAGGCAACAGCAGAGCACACTGCTCTAATTGCTGCTGAGAAGGCTGCTTCTGCAAAGGCTCTTGCTGATGCTAAGGCTGCTTCAGATGCAGTAATTGCTTCTAAGGATGCAGCAATCGCTAAGTTGACTACAGACAACGCAACAGCACTTAAGGCTGTAAAGGATGCTTTCAACGCACTTGCTAAGCAGTGGAATGCAAAGAATCCAAAGGCTAAGGTTAAGTACCTTAAGTAATTAAGCCAACACTAAAGGGGTTGCCAATTATGGTAGCCCCTTTTTTGTGCAATAAAATGGTATAATCATCCTATCAGACATCCAGTCTGCAAGGGGGAAGGCAAATAAAGCGATTACTACGTATAGCAACAGCCAGTATATTAGCCTTTGGATGGCTCCTAGTAGCCCCCACAGACGCACACTCTGACGATCCTTTAACTGTCGCAGCAGGGCAGATACAAAACCTCAATAGCGCAGTAGATAAACTAGACTATAAAGATGGTCTAATAAGCCTAATTGACATAGCAGAAAACAAGTTTTCCTATGCCAAAAACCTGGGGGACGTAAGAGACGATGCCTATCAAGCCTATGAAAATGCAGTAGAGGCAGAAGAAGTAGCCCTAGATGAAGTAGAACTTGCCCAGTCAAATGTGGATGGACAGACAGCAACAGTAGCCCTTGCTCTTGAGAATAGAGATAATGCCTTTGAAGACAAGAATGATGCACAAAATGCCCTCAACATAGCCAACATTAATCTGCAAACAGCACAATCAAATATTCAGTCTGCTGGTGGATCAGGACTTCAGTATACAGTTTATAATCTTGCAAGGGTTTGGCCAAGCATAGCAGTTCCAGATTCTGTTATTTGTTCTGGAACATGGAATTCAAACTCTATGCAACTTCCAGTTTGTGGTAATAGATATGAAAATATAGTGGTTAAGTTTACTGGAAGAATTACTGTCCCAGATCATTGGACATCTACATATTTTGCAGGATATACAGATGATGGATTTAAAATGTATATCGATGGACAACTTGCTATTAGTAACTGGGTAGAGCAAGGTGTTAGATGGAGCGAATACTCCGCAGTCTATGATGTTACAACAGACAAGACATTTGATGTAGAGATTTGGTGGTACAACGGTGGAGGTCCTGGATCTTATCACCTTGGTTGGGCTATACCTGGAGGCTGGACTGGAGCAGGCTGTGACTACACTGGTGGTTGGGGCATAGGATTTAGTTGTAATCTTGGAACATTTTCTTCTGGATCTGGACCAACACAGGCACAATTAAATGCTTATGACCAGGCACTTGCAACAAGAAATGCAGCGCAACAAGATTATAACAATGCTTTGTCAGAATATAATGACAAACTAAATGTATATAATCAGGCTGTTTCAGAACTAAACTCACTAAATCAAACATTGACCAACAAAGAATCTGAGTATGACAACGCAGTAAATGATACGGAAGATGCTTTGTCTGAAAAGAATAATGCTATTAATGATTTTAATAATGCTATCAATGATGTAAATAGTGCAATTGATGACGCATGGCGTTACTATGATGAGCAAATGCAAAGAGAGATTCAGAGAGCGATTGCACAGGCTGCAGCAGCAGCCGCAAACCAGCCTAAGCCAGAGCCATCTCCAGAACCAAAGCCAACTGTTGAACCAGAAAAGCCGAAGCCTTCTCCACCACCAACAGATAAGCCTGAGCCAAAGCCAACTAATCCTACTGCCACAGAAGAGCCTAAGCCTGAGCCACCAAAGGAGGAGCCAAAGCCAGAGCCTACAAAGCCAGAAGAGCCTAAGCCTACACCTGCCCCAAGTCCTGAACCAAAGCCAGAACCCGCTCCAGAGCCTTCTCCAGAGCCTAAGCCACTTCCAAGACCAGACTTTAAGCCAGCAGAAAATATTGATCCAGTTATCAAGGACGCAGAATTGGCAGCACTTATCCCACAAAAGGGAACAGGAAGTGCAGAGGATCTATCTGGTGTTATTGCCAACCTTACAAGCAAGGACAACAAGTTAGTTAAACTTTCTCCAGAGCAGACCGCAGCAGTAAGCCAAACCCTTAAGGCTTTGACTCAAGAAGCAAAGCAAGAAATTGCGTCAGACCTTGGTATTTCAGCAGGTGAAGTTGCAAAGGTAGCGGAGGCAATGAGGTCAGATCCTGCGGTAGCATCAGCATTTGTTGAGTTCGCAGAAAGAGCAGGGGATGCAGGAGAAGCCCCAATGCCATTTACATTAGCAGACGCAGTAACAGAAGTACAAACAGAAGCATTTCTTGAAGATCCACTTGGAGCAGTATTTGATGTGGACGTAAAAGAACTCCTATCTAATTTCTCTGAATTAGGTATGGATATGACAGACGATCAGAGAGAAAAGGCCCAAGAAGTTGTTGTCCCAGTAATCATTGTTTCACAGATTGCTAGTGCAATGATTGGGATGAGGAGGTAAGAATGAAGATAATAACAAAGATTGTGAAGGGATTCTTCACATGGCTTAGAGACGCAGGCATGGAAGTAATTGCACAAGCATTTACCCTCCTTGGATTCTTTATTGCATGGTTAACCCTAACAGGATCAGCCAGAGACATTGTTGGTATTGCAGTACTTGCAACAACAGTCATCTGGCTTATTACAATCCCCCTAAGAAAGGAGGACTAAACATGGCAACTAAAAAGGTAGTAGAGGCTCCAAAGAAGGAGCACCCACAAAAGGCTCTAACAAATATCCTAATGCGAATCGTAGCAGTGTTCGCTGCTTCTGGTTTATCAGTACTTGGTGCTGGTGCAGTCGTTGGAATTGACACAGTTCAGGCAGTATTACTAGCAGGACTATTGGGTGTAGCAACTGTCATCGAAAGACTGGCAAGGGCTTTTTTGGACGATGGAAAACTCACATTGGCAGAGATCAATGATGCGTTTAAGACGGTAGACAAGAAGGCAAACTAATTAAAGTGCCCCCTATAGTGTATAATCATTATAGGGGGTTTTGCCATTAATAAAATATTTATAAATATAGCAGCATACGAAGATGACTTGCTAGTAGAAACAATCCAAGAGGCATATAAGACTGCTGCAAAACCAGAAAATATCTTTATGTACATTGGTCTGCAGTATAAAAATCCTCCATCCTTAGAAAATATAGTTGATGGACAACAACTAAGCATATTACAATATGATGTTGAAACCAGGCCAGGGGTTGTAAAAGTAAGGTATGAACTTTCAGAGGCAATATTAAACAGTGGTAACTTCAATCCTGGAGACTACTTCCTAATGATCGACGCACATTCAAGGTTTACATATAACTGGGATATTGATTTAATTAATGATCTTAAATACCTGCAACTATTAAAAAATAAAAAAGAGATTATTTTATCAAAGCAGTGTGGAGCAGATCCAGGACAACTATCAAAAACATCGCTACACGAAACATATTTTTATCCACTTGAGCAATCTATATACTCTCCGTCCAACCCAGTTACTTTGTTCTATGGTGGACAAAGACAGGTGAATTCTTTTGACGATAAGTTCAAGCAGGGTGGATGGGCTTCTTGTCATTTCTTTTTCACTACGTATGAGTTTGTAAAAGATGTTGGCTTTGATCCATATAGTCACACATTTCAGGAGGAGCCATACTTATCCTTCAGGTCTTTTATGGCGGGATACGATATCTATTCTAACTTACTATACACATACATAGGACATAACTCATATAAGCAGTATGATGGATACGACCCAAGATACTGGATAAAGTTAAGTGATGATAAATATAAAAAGGTTTTTTCGTCTGAAAATCTAGGTGACGATCAATATTCAAACCTGATAGTCTTGGCTTATATAAATAATACTGGGAGATATGCTATAAAAAATGCAAAGCGTCATCCTAAAATGTTTTTTGATCACTTCGGAATGACAGAAGTGTATGATAATTTAGTTAAGAATAAAGATTTAAACGTATTGCTTGCCGATATAAGCGAAAAATATAATAATATGCATGCTTGACAAACAAGTTGACCTACTGGTATAATTGTTTATAACTAATGAGGAGATAGAATGACCTGTATCGCTGTTGTACGCCATGAAGATAAAATTTATATGGCTGGAGATCGTGGTGCTTCAGATGACGGCACAATTCTAGCACTTGAGGCTCCAAAGGTTTGGAAGATTGGTCCATATCTGATTGGCTATGCTGGGTCAATGGACGGAGAAAGAATCCGATACAATTTTAAGCCAACGCCACCAAATATTAAAGATACAGATAAGTTTATGCAAACGAAGTTTGTTAAAGAACTAAAAGAATTTTATAATGAGTTTTGGGTAGACACATCTAAGGATGGAGATCTTGGTTTAATTATTGCAGTGCGTGGTGAAATATATGAGCATAGTTCTGCAGACATGTCTCTATCTAAGTACACACTTCCTTATCTTGCTATGGGTTCTGGAGCAGAGTATGCGTATGGTGTTTTGTATGCAACAGATAAGCAAAAAAATGCACGTAATCGTGTAGTGTCTGCAGTAAGTGCAGCAATTAAATTTAGCCCATCATGCATGGGCCCAGTTGACGTTGTCAGTCTTTAAGGGTATAATTATAGTATGAATGAAGAGTTATCGATAGAAGATCAAGAGTTTGGCATTTGGTTGCTAAATGGAATTGAACGGGGATGGATTACAGAACCGTACTGCAATACTCATGATGGTGGATACCAGTATATGAGTGAAGAAGAAGTAGAAGAATGGGACCAAGGCGGAGACCCATGTTGTCATGTCGTAAGACTGATGATTTCTTAATTAGGTAAGGAACATAATGAAAAAGTATTCTTTAATCTTGTCTGTAATTTTGTCTTTTGTTGGAGTTTCAAACGCAGAAGCAGTTTATAATGGCTCACCAGCCCTAGGAGACGAAAGAGTAGTTCTTGTAGTTGGAGATCAGTATGCACGTATTTCTTGCTCAGGGTCTTTAATTGCCCCAAGACTTGTTTATACAGCAGCCCACTGTGCTGACCATGCTAATTTTGTTTGGCCACCAAATGCAACAGTTGGGACATCAAATGCATTCTCATCAGTTAAGGTTATTAAAAAGTTTATTCCAAAAGAGTTTAGCGTCTGTTCAAACTGTGGACGTGGTGCAATCGAAGACTTTATGATCCTAGTTCTAGAAAAAGACTTGGCAGATGTAAAGCCAATGAGAGTGGCAACTGTTGAAGAGGTTAAGTCATTAATTGAAAAGCAAACTGATGTTATTCAGATTGGGTACGGAGTAAAGCAGATTGCACCAAACAACAATGTAGGTCCAACAAACTATCCAGAACGACTAGTTAGCAAGTTGCGTACAACCACATTCCTGCAAAATAATCAGGAAGAAAAAGAACTTATAGCAAAGAAGCCAAACATTTTTATAAATACAGTAAACTCACCTAACAAAACAATGTGTGGTGGAGACTCTGGAAGCCCACTTTACTTTAAGGACTCTTCGGATTACGTTTACGTTGGCCCACTTAGTTCAGTTACTGGTCTTGAGTGTCACTACACTAAGGATGATCCTACAAGGTCTAACCAGTATTGGATTGAGCGCACCCTTGGTGTCTACTATGTGGCTGCATACTATCAATCAACCATCGATGCAGCAGACGCATTCTTAAAGTCTGCATTGGAGCAAGAGAAGATTGCTGCAGAACTTAAAGCAAAGCAAGAGTATGAGGCATATCTTAAAAAGATGGCTGAGGCTCAGGCAGCAATTGACCTGAAAGCCAAGCAAGATGCCGAAGCAAAGGCTCTTGCAGATAAGTTGGCTGCAGCAAAGTTAGCAGCACTAAAAAAGAAAGTTACAATTACTTGTGTTAGAGGGAAGACTGTAAAAAAAATTACAGCAGTCAACCCAAAGTGCCCTTTTGGGTATAAGAAAAAGTAGCACTTTTTGATTAGTGCTATAATGGAGTGTAGCGCAACGGCAGAGCAGTCGACTGTTAATCGACAGGTTGTAGGTTCGAATCCTACCACTCCAGCAAAGAAAGAGGGATAAGTGAAAGAAAGTGAGTTGTTAGAAGAACTAACACATGACTTTAACATATGGTTCAAATCTCCCTCAGAATCATTCCTATACATAAACCAACGATCACGAATACCTGATAAATGGCTTAACTTTGACCGTGTTCGCAATGGTTACTACAGAAACTCTATCATTAAGCCAAGCAACCTATATGTAGAAAATTTGTATATAAAACCAGAACTTATATCTATAGAAGGAAATACAGTCAGGCTGAGACAAGGAAATCATGCTGAGTTCTTTTTGTTAGAAAATGAAAATGAATTTTATAATAAAGATCGACCCTGGATGAGGCAGTACTATATGTCAGATATGCAGGTAGAGTTACCAGAGGGGTGCTTTCCAGGAAACTTCAGATTCTATGTCCCTTGGTTTTTAGATGAGGATATCTCTGTAAGAATAGAGAAGCCTACGGAAGAAAGTCCCTTCTTTATATATGAAAGAGAAATAGAGTTCAAAAAAACAGGTCCTAATACAAGATATATTGACCCACCGTTTGTTAATTTCCATTTTAAAAGAGTTGGCTCTCATATGATAGATGAGAAGTTCAGCAAGGTGCGTAGAAACTCACCTATGTTTGATATGGTTTTTGAGGCAGATGATATAATAGTAGAGAGAGTAAAGGAGTTTTACAATGGCAATTGAAGATGCAAACAAGATTAGGTTTTATCCTTTTAGTGATTCTACAAAGAATTTCACACCAGAGCCAGTTCCAGCAAGCAGAGTAGTTCCACAATGGTATAAAGATCAGCCAGGTTCTATTAATGAAGAGATGGCTCTTCCTACAGGGAACAGTACTGGCACAGTAAAAAGATGTATGCCAATCTTTGATATCATGACTGCTGGGTATATCATGAAACTTCCAATGGATATTTATATGGATGCAACGAATCCAGCACAACTACAATGGTCATTGCCTGGACCAATGAAGCAGTTCCAAAACGAATTTATTGCTACACATGACAAGATGCAGTATGAAAAGTACCCAATCGACAGAGACATGTATCATCACCAACTTTTCCGTGTGATGCCTTTTTATTCTGTGCAGACACCACCAGGATACTCCACACTTTTTGTTCATCCATTCCACCAAGACGATGTACCATTTAAGTCCTTTAGTGGATTTGTTGATACTGACAACTTTATAACTGATGGTCACTTCTCTATGCTGATCAAGAAGGGATTTAAGGGGATCATTCCACAAGGAACTCCAATTCTTCAAGCAATTCCAATTAAAAGAGAAGATTGGGCTATGGAAATCATGGAAGTCAAAGATACAAATGCAATTGTTTCCAAGCAAAGACTAAACCTTCGAAGCGTATTTAAGACAGCCTACAAGGATAAGATGAGAGTAAAAAAAGAATTTAGATGACCAAACCATTAAAGATTAGTTTTACTCCATCATTCTTAAACTATGAAGGACATCTTACTCCACCAGAGCCTGCAGTAAAGCATGTTCCAGAGTGGTATAAGAGCCTTGCCAAGCATGGTAGATTTAATGATGACAAGAAACTACAGCCAGTAAATAATATTGGTGGTGATGGGGCTAACGTTGCAACCAAAATGTGTTTGCCATTTTTTGATGCTATAACTGCTGGATATTTTTATTTACTAGAGGATGACCTTCTTGTAGAACTTGATGAGGATGGACATCCAACATTATCTTGGAAAAATGGAGTAATGATCTTAGATAAGAGGCCAACAATAGAACTTGTTCCCCCAAATGAAACTCACCCAATGCATTATGGATGGAGAATGAATTGGTTCTATGAAACACCACCAGGGTACTCTGTGCTGATTACACACCCTATGAATAGGTTTGATCTACCATTTACGACTCTATCTGGAATCGTAGAATCTGATATTTGGGGACTTCCAGTGTTTACTGCTTTCTTTTTGAATAAAGGTTTTCAGGGTGTAATTCCAAAGGGTACCCCCATAATGCAGTTCATTCCGTTTAAGAGAGACGACTGGGAGTTGCACATTGAAGACTCTGAGGCAGACGTTGAGCGTCATGAATTTAAGGCCGAGAATAGAAGATCACTTCTATATGGATACTACAAAAAGACTGCCTGGAGAAGAAAACTATTTGGTACAAAAAACAAGACGGAGATAGTTGATCACGATGAATAATATATCAGTTGTAGTATATAGTTATAAGGGAAGAAGTCTTGACGATGTTATAGATAACCTAAGAGCAACTGCTAAAAGTTCTCAACTACATATTGATATTCATGACCAGTTTCCACTTTATCGACAAGAGCGTTTTCAGGAGTGTGGATACAATCATATTTTTTGGGACCATATATACTCTCCTATCAAATATAAGAACCAGTCTATTCAAAGTTTTCAAACAGATTACTGCTTAGTTATTTCTGATAGGGTAATGCTTGAGGATGGTTGGGATGAAAAACTAATTAATTTTATAAATGAAAATCCTACATCAATAGTTTCTGGCAACGGAATTTCCAGACTTATGTTTAAAAACTTATTCTATATAGACAGGGTAAATCAATTCTTAAATAATTTTTCAATTAATAATTTTATAGATCGTGACCTAATCTTTGGTCGAACAGATATTATTAAGTCCGTTCCTTTTCCAGAATATCTAAAGTATAATGGAGAGGAAGAGGTCTTGTCTTTAAGATATTGGAGCCAGGGAACAGACATATATGCTGCACCAACTTCACTTTACTCAAAGCCATTTGCAAATACGATAGAGACCTTGTACACTCCATTTTCTAAAGATCACTTTTACAATGAGGCTGTCAGCCTAATGACAACTGGTAAAAATAATTTTGATGATATCTCTAACAATATTAGGAATCATATAGACTTCAGCAACTATCATAAGATCGATCTACTAGAACTGAAAAAGTTGCCATTTGAAAAAAATGATGTCCTTTATGACCCACTATCGTCAGGGTATAATAAGTTAGACGCTAAAAAGTTTATGACAAGAACTAAAGTAATGCACTAGTGGTATAATTATATAAGGAGCCTATTATGCACAGAATCACAGTTATTGAAGACTTTATTACCCCAGAAGATGCAGCCTTGCTTATAAAAGAGCAAAGAAACCCTTCTGAGATTAACCCATACCCAGACTACTATGGTAAAAGATATGGTGGCACAGCATTTCCGTACAATAAGAATGTTATAGTCATGCTCAAGAAATA